>Ga0160495_100052_pt1 | contig 199769 bp, 174 predicted proteins | sample DID4MG_4_FD_108251 | JGI IMG/M metagenome (GOLD analysis project Ga0160495, IMG submission 108251) | Enriched soil microbial communities from UW Madison campus, WI, USA - DID2933_E24_FP4 MG | ecosystem: Environmental > Terrestrial > Soil > Unclassified | place: USA: Madison, Wisconsin... | reverse complement strand
CATAATCCAACGAGTTTCCTTCTCCTTTTAATTCATCGTCCTTCTCTTGGTTCTGGAACCCGTAACGATATGATTCTGAGGCTTCGTGTCTGTTAGGTACTAGCATCCCAAACGGATAGTAATTATATTAATGTAAGATGCATGTTTGTAATGATTTAAATAAAAATATAATTCCATAAAAATACAAATTCCGGCAAAAAACGCCTCTTTTTTTTAACTAAAAAAGTAGGATTTAAGGTTCCAAATTAACGTGCTTTTAGAAATAATATCGGTATAAAAAGGTTTTTTCTCAGGTTAAGGAAAAAATATTATCTTGCGACGATTAAAAATATAATTGAATCCCTTGAAAACAAAGACTTTATTTCGTTTTTTTTACATACCATTAGTAGTACTATTCCTTTCTTTTACGGATCCGTACCTGATAAAACGGATTTCAGATAGTAGCTTTCGTTACGAGTTTTATACAACCGATAAAAGTGTAAGCCCTAAATCGGATAAGACCTATTATTGGTTTAAAGGGGGAGCGATTCATAGTGCGCAAGGCGGTGTTGCCGGTCTGTTACTACACGACGGGTTTACCAAAATGTATCATAGTAACCAACTCGCGGAACAAGGAAAGTTTGACGAAGGATTAAAAACCGGCTGGTGGAAAACCTGGTATATTAACGGAACGCTTGAAACAACTCAATATTGGAACAACGGTTTAAAAACCGGAGCATTTAATCGCTTTAACGACAAAGGAGAGTTGATCGAAAAAGGCTATTTTAAAAACGATCAGAGACATGGTAAATGGATCGATCTGGCCAAAAAAGATACGCTAGTCTATAAAAACGGAGTTGTTTTTGTCGCCAAACCAAAGCTTACAAAAGAAGAAAAAGCCAAATTAAAAGAAGAGCAAAAAGCAGCAAAAGAAGCTAAAAAAGCACAGGAGAAACTGGATAAAGAGAAAAAGGCGCGCGATAAAGAAAATAAAAAGCAACAGAAAGAACGCGAAAAAGAACAGAAAAACCTGAAACAGCAACAACAGCCTCAGGAAAAAGAAAGTTTCTTTAAACGACTATTCCGCAAAAAAGAACCAAAAGTAACTACCAATGGTAAAGGCGCATAGTCTGTTATATGCAGTCTATATCTGTCTGATTGTATCCATCATTTGCGGAGCGTTGTTGTATTTCTCCGGTTTGTACAATCAGTTGAATTTATATTACAATTTACAAGAGGAATTATACATTCACAATCAGTCGGTGGTGAATTATGCCTTGGGGAATAAACTGGTGGGTGAGGAGCTTCCGACAGATGAAGAATCCGGAGTGGAAGGAAGTTATGAAGCGAAACCATATGGCTTACTTCATGTACTGCTGGCCAAAACAATGCTTAGAAACGATACGGTTGTCTCAGCACATATTGTGGGAAGTTATTCCAAAGATAAAACCGCCATTCATTTGGCGAATCTATCGAAGTCGCTTCGGTATTCGGGAACGGTTCGGTTAAATGGTGATAATCAATTGCCGTCAACATTTATCGAAACATCGTATCTCACCAACAAAGCGAGTCAGCTTACGGTTACCGGACAAAATACGGTATCCGAGATTAAACTTCCGGAGATCAATGCAAGTTTTAAAAAGATCTTCGAAGGAATCAAAACGGAAAAAACAGCTTTTTCAGAGTTTGAAAAGGAAAAAGAAGCACCGTATTTTAATTCGTTTCTAAAGGAAACCAAAGAAATTGAGGTGGGCGTAAATACGCTTTCTGGTTTAAACGTGAAAGGAAATTTTGTATTACGGGCCAAAGATTCCATCGTGGTAAGTAAAAATGCCGTATTGGAAGATGTGATACTGATCGCACCGAAGATAACATTTGAAGAAGGTTTCAAAGGAACGGTTCAGGCGTTTGCTACCAAAGGAATCGAATTACAGGAAAAAGTGACTTTAAAATATCCGTCTGTGGTTTGTGTGTATAACGATACCGATGGGGAAAGTAAACTTAAAATCAAAAAGGAATGTACGATTGAAGGCGCCATAGTGTTGTTTGGAAATACAATTCTGACGATTAATAAGAATCTCATGGTGATTGACGAAAAGAGTAAAATACTGGGAGATATCTATTGTACCGGAAAACTGGATTTAAAGAGTGATGTACGAGGTTCGGTCTATACCAATTATTTTTTCCATAAAAACGGATCTTCCGTCAACGATAATATGATTGTGGATATTGAAATCGATCCGCAAAAGCGACCGGAATATTTTATGGCGATTCCGTTATTTGAGGCGAAAAAAAATAAATATGGCATTATTAAAAAAGTATTGTAAAATCCCGGCAAATTCCATTTTGGAATCCGTAATCGCGCTGACGATCATTTCGATCTGTCTCTATATCGCGATTTCGGTGTATGCAGCCGTATTTACACCGCGTACCTCGGCGAAGTTTTACAATACGCAGAATAAAGTCAATGAAATGTTTTACCTGATGCAGTTACAAGGTGATTCGTTGCAATATGAGGGTGAAGATCCGAATCTGGAAATAGAAGAAGAAACCGTGAATCCCGGAGTGAAAAAAATATCGGTACACTATAAAGACAGTACTAATTTCAAGTTTGAAAAGAGTTTTTACATACAAGGGAACGGTGAATAAAACGCAGCTAAAAGCCTTTTCAATGATTGAGGCGATTGTGAGTATGGCCATCACGGCCATTATCATGAGCCTGATTTTTGTGGTGTTTTCGATTATTAGCGAAAGATTACTGGATTTTAAAAACCAGAATCAGCCGGTGAACGATCTGAATCGGTTTACCTATTCGGTGAATAAAGATATTTTTGAAAATGAAAAAATAAAGCTTCAGGAGGAAGTACTCCTGTTTACCGGATATGCAGGCGAACAGGTTTTTTATACAGTAGAGAATGACTATCTGTTGCGAACAAAAGGGGAGTTTATCGACACGTTTCGAATTCAGATAAAAGAAATACAATTGGATTCGGTTTACAGTCGTTCCAAACAACTGGCTTTCCGAAAACTAAATGTAAAACTCGATGTGAATGAAAAAGAAATGGGATTGCATTTTTATAAACAGATTTATGCCAGTGAATTAATACAGGCAATACAGGAACCATGAGCTTTGATTTAAGTACCTATAAAAAGGAAGCCCCGGAAAAAAAAGAGTTTAAACTCGATACAGGGCAGTTTCAGTTCTCGAAAAAGCTATCCGATAAAAAGAAGGAGGTTTTTTATCGCGAATTGGGAATGCTGTTAAAATCGGGTGTGGATTTTAAAAAGGCTCTCGAAATCCTGAGCAACCAGTCGGCGAATAAACTGGAAAAAGAAATCATCCTCAGAATTAAAGAACGGGTGGTCGAAGGAAGAAGTATTTACGAATCGATGCGGGAAACCAATCAGTTCTCGCCCTACGAATATTACAGTATTCAGATTGGGGAAGAAACCCGTAAACTGGAAGAAGTACTAACGGAGTTGCAAAAATATTTTAACCGGAAAATCCAGATGCAACGACAAATCGTTTCGGTGCTAACGTATCCGACGATTGTTATGTTGGTGACGATATTGGTGCTGTATTTTATGTTGAATAAAGTGGTGCCGATGTTTAGTTCCGTTTTTAAACAATTCGGAAGTGAGCTACCAAAAAGTACGCAGGTGATCCTGAAAATTTCAAACCATTCGGGAACTATTTTTACGATGGTTGCCATTGTGATTTTTGGTCTGATTGCGGTTCATTTTCTGCTAAAAGGGAAAAACAGTTATCGGGCTTTTACAACCGGTTTGTTACTTCGGATTCCGTATTTCGGAAACCTGGTTCGCAAGATTTATATCTCCCGGTTTTGTCAGGCGATGAATTTATTGATCACATCAAAAACAACGCTGATCAATGCGCTTACGCTCACGTCCAAGATGATCGGTTTTTATCCGATTGAAGTCGCGATCGAAGCAATTAAGGAGGATATTACCCGGGGTGTTTCGTTAAGCGATAGTTTAAAAAAGCATACTGTTTTTGAAAATAAAATGGTTTCGATGGTCGAAGTAGCCGAACAGGTTAACCAATTGGATACCATGTTCGAAAGGCTTTCGGAGCAATACAATGAAGAAATCAGTCACCAAACCAAAATGATTGGTGTCGTTTTAGAACCGATGATCATTATTGTGATCGGGGTCATTGTTGGTGTCATCATGGTGTCGATGTATGCACCGATGTTTGATTTGAGTAAAATAATAAGGAACTAATACGGATGTCATTAATGTTTGTATTTTAGCGCCCGTTAATAATTAACACTTTTTAATAAATAAAATAGGATAAAGATGTTTACCACTACTAAAAAATATCTTCAAAAAATAAAGAAAGCTGCTGTTAAGGCCTACTCTCTAACAGAGATTCTAATCGTTTTATGTATCATCGGAATTCTGTTGCTGATGGTATTGCCTAATCAAACTTCGGTAATCAGTCAGGCCAAAGCCATCGAAGCACAGGCGATGCTGAACCAGGTATACGGTTTGCAGAAAAGTTATTTTTACCGCCATTCCAAATATTCCAACAGTTTGGAGGAGCTAGGTTTTGAACAGGAAAAAACCGTTCAGGAAGGCGGACAGGCGGTTTATAAGGTGGAAATTATCGAAGCGTCAAACGATTCGTTTATGGCTAGAGCCACTTCGGTTTCCGATTTGGACGGCGACGGAAATTTTAACACCTGGGAAATCGATAATAAAAAAGTACTGACAGAGGTTACGAAAGAATAATATGCTACTCGCGGTACTCCTTTTTTGTTTACTACTAATGGTTTTTCAGGACTGGAAAAACAGGATGATCCATGTGGCATTGCCCGTGGTGGTGTTTGTGCTATCCCTGTTGCAGGTAAAACAGGATTATGGCGCTACGGTCTGGACCATTACGGCTTATAATGTCGCCTTTTTAGGGATAACATTCGTAGGACTAATCGGATATATGAGTTGGAAAAACAAAGGCTTTTTAAATCCGTTTGAACACTATTTCGGATTGGGTGATTTGCTGTTCTATCTGGCGATAACACCGCTGTTTTTGCTTAAAAACTATGTGGTTTATTTTATCGGATCGATGCTTTTTTCCATACTGTTACAGTTGATGTTGAAAAAGCGTATGAAACATCAAACCGTACCATTGGCGGGGTTTGCGTCGCTTTTATTAGTGGTGCTTATTCTGAAGGATCTCTTTTTAAATGTTTATAAAATTACATTGATCAATAAGATATGAATATAATGATCAATCAAGATATACAGCATATTATTTCCAGTGATATGGCCAACCATTATCGGGTTTTGCCAAAAGCAGTCACCGACAGTACCATTGAGTTGTATAGCGATGGTTCCGGCGATCGGAACGACTTGAAGGACGAGCTGGAATTGTTGCTTGGAAAACAGGTGGTGTTTGAATTGTGTGATTCGGTGGAAATCGAAAAAGCACTTTCCATTCATTACCGAAAAGAACGGGAAACCGGTAGTAAGAAATCGCTGAATATCGAAAAAGGGGATTTTCTGGAAAATCTGCTGGAAGAGGCGAAGTCACTTAAAAGTAGTGATATCCATTTTGAAGTATACGAAGAATCGGCGCGAATTCGTTTCCGAATCGACGGTCAGCTTATTGAGCGCTATAAAATCGAAAAGGAGAATTACCTGGAGTTGGTTAATAAGGTTAAGATTCGCTCGAAACTGAATATTACCGAAAAACGATTGCCGCAGGATGGACGGATTACCAACGAAACGTTCGATATCCGGGTTTCGATTTTGCCGACCTTATTTGGAGAAAAAATTGTAATGCGTTTACTCGGGCAGGATGCGTCCAATATCGATCTGAATACGCTTGGATTGGAAAAAGAAGAGCTGAGAAGTTATCTGGAAGCCGTAAAAAAACCAAACGGAATTATATTGATCAGTGGTCCAACGGGTTCCGGTAAAACGACGACACTGTATGCGACTCTACGCTTGCTGAACGATTCCAAACGGAATATTGTAACTGTGGAGGATCCGATTGAGTATACGCTTAAAGGGATCAATCAGGTACAGTTAAAAGAAGATATCGGACTAACGTTTGCGTCGGCTTTAAAATCGTTCCTGCGACAGGATCCGGACGTGATCATGTTGGGGGAGATTCGGGATTCCGAAACGGCTTTAATGGCGATTCGGGCGTCCTTAACGGGTCACCTGGTATTGTCGACGATTCACACCAATTCGGCTATCGGAACTATTTCCCGATTGGTAGATATGGGCGTGCCATCCTATCTGATCGCGGAAACGCTTAATCTTTCCGTAGCGCAACGATTGGTACGAAAGCTGTGTAACGATTGTAAAAAAGAAACCGTTTGCAATAAAGAGGATTTTCCGTCGCATTTTGATTTTCCGTTCGAAATCGAAACCTATTTTAAACCGGTGGGCTGTAACAAATGCTACCATAGCGGTTACAAAGGACGACGGGCCATTTATGAAGTGTTAAACATCAATCATTCGGTTTCGGAATCCATAAAAAATAATACCATCGCGCAAACGATGGGGAATGATAAAAAACACCAGTCGTTGTCCGAAAAAGCCTTTGCTATTTTGGCCGAAGGAGAAACATCACTGGAAGAAATATACTCTATTTTAATTAACGCATAAATAATGTTGAAACAAACCGTTTTTTTAATTATAAGTCTTCTGATTACTGGTCTGGCATCAGCACAGGATGCGGATCTGCAGCAAAAACTGGATGAATTTGCAAAACAGAAAAAAGGACTGAATGAAGTAATCAAAATTGATGTCTCCGGATTGACATTACACGATTTTATCCTTTCCATTGCCGAAGAGCACCAGTTAAACGTAAGTCCGGATGCCGATTTGACACAATCGGTGGTGAATAACTTTTTTGATGTTACGGTGAAGGATGTGTTTATGTTCCTGGCACAAAAATACGATCTGGAAATTGGTTTTGTGAGTAATATCATCACCTTTAAAAAACGAAAAGAGGTGAAAATTATCGAAAAGAAGCAGCCTAAATTCGTTGATGTCAGTTATAATCCGCAAAACGATTTCTTATCGGTAAAGTTGGAAAACGATTCCCTGCCGGCCGTAGCCAAAGCAATTATCGATAAGTCGAGTAAGAACTTAATTCTGGCACCGGATATTAAAGGGATGAAGGTGTCGTCGTATATCCTGAACCGACCATTTGATCAGGTTATCGATATGATGGCAAAGTCCAATGATTTGATTGCAACCAAAGACGAAAACGGATTCTTTTATCTTGAAAAAAATAAAGATGTAAGCGTAAATACAGGAAACGCTAGTATGTCCGGAAGTGGTAGCCGTAACAAGCAGGCCAAAGCGTCGGTAGGTGTTCCGGGGTATTATGAAGTCGATCTGAATAAAGCCGGTTACCTATCCGTAAAAGCCTATGTGGCCGATGTGTCGGATTTGATTACCGAAGCCGCCGAAAAATTACATATCAACTATTTCTTATACAACAAACCTGAAAATGAGAAAACGACTTTGGCAGCCGATAATATTACATTCGACGACTTGCTGGAACACGTTTTTAAAGGGAAAAAATATATTTTTAGAAAGCAGGATAATCTGTATCTGATTGGCGAACACGCTACGGAAGGATTACGGGCAACCGAGCTGATCGCATTGGAAAATCGTTCCATCGAATTCGTACTGGCGTCATTGCCAAAAGTGTTTTCCGAAAAATTGGAGATCAAGGAGTTTGTCGAACTTAACGGTTTGGTCGTGTCGGGTTCTAAATTGACCATCGAGGAGCTTCGCGTGTATATGAAGCAGATCGATAAAGTGGTGCCTTTGGTACAGATCGAAGTGATCATCGCACAATACAATAAATCCTACGATATCCAGTCGGGAATTAAAGCGGGTATTGATAAAAGTAATATCCCGAAAACAAGCGGTGGTTTGTTTCCATCAGCGGATATGACCTTAAACGGTTCGTCTGTGAATAGTTTGATCAACGCGTTTAACGGTTTCGGACTTTTTAAACTGGGTAAAGTGACCGAGGCGTTTTACCTGAATCTGAAATTGCTGGAAAATAATTCGATCGTAAAAATCGAATCAACGCCGAAAATTGCGACGATTAGCGGTCACGAGGCCAAACTGGCGATCGGGGAAACGAGTTACTATTTTGAACAAAACAACCGATTACTAACGAATAGTATCGGTAACGATATTTTACAATCCGGTACCTGGAAGTCGACCGATGCGAATCTGAGTGTGTCGATCAAACCGTATGTGTCGGCAGACGAAAACGTAACATTAAATATTGCGGTGGAAAAAAGTTCCTTCCTGGGAAGAGCAGGCGATACCGCGCCTCCGGGGAAAGCAACGCAAAAGTTTGAATCGCTGGTACGGGTGAAAAATAACGAAATGATTTTATTAGGCGGATTGGATGAATTGAAAAAGGAAAACTCCGGTTCGGGGGTTCCGTTAATTTCTCGTATTCCAATTATTAAGTGGTTTTTCAGTAGCCGTAAAAAAGCGAAAAACGATTCGAAATTGCATATTTTTATTAAACCTACTGTTGTTTACTAATGCTGACTTTTCTGTCTAAAATAATAAAGATCAACACGGTCAATATCGTCGGGGTTTCCAGAGATGAAAATACCGAAAGCTACCATCTGCTTACGGTAAAACGCAAGGGGAATACGATTGATATTGTCGATACGGCCACCTACGATTCGTTCGAAAATCTAAAGAAAAAGATCGATCTCAAATTGCCGGTCATTATTGCGCTCGATGGTAAAGGCGTACTGAATAAAAAAATCGATTTTAATAATGAAGCCGATGTAAACTGGCAAAAGAATGTCGATTATAATTCGATTTACTTTACGGCCTATAAAGCGGGAACGGCCAATTATATGAGTTTTTGCCGGAAAAATGCCGTAACGGAAGTACTGCAAAAATTCACAACCGAAAAATTTCAGGTTATCGATGTGTATGTCGGCGCTTTTCTGGCAGCATTGTTACAACCGGCTATCGGGGAACCCAAAATTTTGGCGAGCGATCTGATGCTGGAGTTTGACGATTCCGGACTTTCGGGTTTTGAAAAACAATTCGCCGAAATCCCGATGAAGCTGAAATACAAAATAAATGAGGATATAATCAACAGCGATTTTATCCCGCTTTATGGTGTACTGGTGCATTTCTTTTTACAACCAAAGGAGGTTACTAAAACGGAAAGCGGTATGCTTAACGTGGAGGAGATTATTTATAAAAAAGCGTTTACGCTGTTTGGAACGGTGATGTTGGTAGGTTTCTTACTGAGTTTGCTAACGAGTTATCTGCTAATCCATTATTACGGGAGTAAAAATGCCGAGCTGAATCTTCAGAATGTGTATTCCAATCAATCGTATCAATTGGTGCTGGATATGGAAAAACAAAAGGAGAAAAAAGAAAATATCCTTAAAGAATCGGGCTTTGGATCGTCGCGTTTTCTTTCATTCTACTCGTATGAACTGATCAAAATGACACCAGGCGATATTGTACTGAATGAATTAAACGTTGTACCGCTGGCCAAAGAGGTAAAAGCGACGGAAAGGGTATTGCTCGATCCGGGTACGATCGTGTTAAAAGGGGAAACGTATAACGAAGCCTCTTTTAATAACTGGATGGGTAATCTGAAGAACAACCAATGGATCAAAAAGTTTGAGATTACGCAGTTAAAAAAGGATAAAAAGAATAAAACCCAGTTTGAAGTAAAAATCACGATTAAAGATGTTTGAGAATTATTCCTATAAACAGAAATGCGGTGCGCTGGTGGTGGTTTTTATCATGCTGTCGGTTACCGCCTATAAAAGGTCTTTTTCGTCCCTGTTTCAGGTGGTAAAAGAGTACCGGGAGCTTTCATCGCGCGTGGCGGATATTAACAAGAAAGCCAAAAATGCTGACGAATTGCGAAAAGAGATTGCCTATCTCGATGCCATGCTGGGTAAAGAAGGCGTAACAAAAGAAATGGTACAGCAGGGAATGGTCGATTTTGCTACGCGGTCACAACCCGGAGTGTCGATCCACGAACTAGCGCCAATCCATAGTTTTTCGGATGAGAATTATACGGTTTTTACCAATCAGCTGGATGTGATGGGGAACACGAATCAGTTGCTTAAAATGGCCTATGATTTCGAAAAACAATACGATTATTCACGAATGGTCGGAATCAAGTTGTTTACAGCAAAAAAGAATAATAAAGAAGAAGTTTTACATTTAAAAATGATATTTCAAAACTATGAGAACAATAAGTAAGATTGCCCTTTTTCTGGTAGCGGTTTTTATGTCTTCCTGTGAAGATATTTTGGAAAAGGATATTTCTAACAGTACGGTTCAGGCAACATATCCGTTAAATGCGGCAGTTGTTCAGAGCAATGTGGTGAATTTCCAGTGGAATAAAATGGACGGTGCCAAAACCTACAGAGTTCAGGTTTATGATAACAATCAGTCGCTGATTGCCGAAAAAGAAACGGAAGATTTGCATTTGGAACAAGAATTGCCATCCGGTCAGTACCAATGGCGGGTACGTGCAGAAAACTTTGCGTATCAGTCGCAATATACGTTCCCGATTTCGTTTTCAACGCAAATCACCGAAGATCTAACGAATCAATTGGTGGTGTTGTCCAGTCCGGATTCGGATATCTATTCCAATCTGGCTACGATGACGTTGAGCTGGCAAAGTTTGCAGGCAGCGACAAATTATAGTGCCGAAGTAGTGAATACCAGTACGGGTCAGTCGGTATATTCCAATACCAACCTAACGGCAACTTCTATTATGTTGGATAATGTGGCCTTGACATCAGATGGTGTTTACCAGTGGAAGGTTCAGGCGATGAATAGTAACAATAGTACACAAACGCAATTCAGCACCCGTAAGTTTAATATCGATCGCGTGAATCCGAATCAGCCGCAAAATACGGCTCCGGCGAATAATGCTACGTTGAGTCTTAACCAGCAGATCACTTTTTCGTGGACCATTCCACAGGATTCCGGAACGGTACAATCGCCAATAAGCTATGTTTTACAGTTTTCAGATAACCAGAGCTTTTCAAGTATCTCTCAGCAATTTGATGTAACGTCAACTTCTTTCCAGCAAACATTCACGACGGCTGGAACGTATTACTGGCGTGTAAAAGCAAAAGATAAAGCGGGTAATGAGGGAACGTATAGCGCAGGCTTTAAAATTGTTTTAAACTAAAATACTATGGCAAAAAAGAAAATAAATATTGTGCTAATTCTGGCTGTTTTAGGGTTATGGGGAACCGTGGCCTATAAAGCGGTATCTCAATATTTTTTTTCGGAGGAAGTCAAAACGGCAGCCATTGCATCCGATTATAATTTCAAAGCCAGAAAGATCGAAAGGGATACATTTGCACTGGAAAAAATAAACCGCGATCCTTTTTTAAACAAAGCCTTGTTACGTGCCGAAAGTAATTATACTGTCGTGCCAAGAGCGGCTGTTTCCGGAACGAAAAGAACTATGCCGGTAAAAGTGGTTGACGATAAGCCTAAAGTGGCAAAATACTGGCCAATTGTATCGTATTACGGTTATATCAAAAGCGGTGATAAAAACGAATTGGTCATGCTTAAAATCGGAAATAAAATTCACCGCCTTCATAAAGGTCAGGAAGTGGAAGGTTTGATGCTGAATAAAGTTTTTAAAGATTCCGTTGAGGTGCGTTTTAATAAAGAAAACAAAATCGTCCGAAAAGGATAAATTACAAAAAATGCCCTGACAAACAGGGCATTTTTTTTAGTCATAACTCTTCCTAAGAGTAAAAATAGTTATGTCAATTATAGCGTCCGGGATAAATTTATTCCGGTTTTTTTATAGGTAAGATGCTAGGAGATGGACTAAATTTTTAAGTCGTTTTTGGTACTATTAGCAGTAAAGTTTCCCCCGTCATTTTGCAAACCCTTGTTCGCCGTAGTTCTTTAACGGTTATAATCTGTAGCAGTAAGATGCATCGGATTTGGATTGATTAGCACCCACTTTACGGCTAATTCACTCATTACATATATGTTTTCAGTGTTTTTAGCTTTTACTTCATTTGTAATAATAGCCAGTTCCTCTATTTCTTCTTTGGAAAGTTGATTTTCTTGCTGAATATATTTGAAATAACCGTCTACCATTTTTTTAAATTCAATATCCCAATTACCGCCTCCATTATCTAATAATTCCCGGGCGACTTTTCCTGTGATACGAATAACTTCTCCCTGTACGGTTTGTGCAGCACCACGTCCGGGAACCAAAAGCGTCCATAATTCTTCGTGTTGCTTCTGCCAGGTTGTAGCTGTGACGGTAATAGGCGATTTGCCGTCATATACGATCCGTCTTGGAACAGGATCAACCTCAAAGATACTGTAAAGTTCATCTAAAGCATTGCTTGTTTGTTCCGTTTCTTCATCATAAAAATTCGGTCGGTGTTGTTCAAACCTTTTTCCGATTTCAGTAACGAATTCTTTCATTTTTTCTGTTTTCTCAGTACCGGCGTTTAGTAATATTTTGGAAATTTCAAGGGTGTCTTCTATGTCGATATTGTTGCAACTCCTCAAAGCCAGTTCCAATGCTGTATAATCGCCTCTTTTTTCGCCATAGCCGTCCGAAACCAAAGCTTTAATATCGGCTCCGTGTTCAAGTAGTGTTTTTATGTTCTCCGTATTATGGTTTTTTGCAGCACAATGTAATGCTGTTCCTTGACGGGTGTTTGTGTTTACATTTGCGCCCAATTCTAATAGACTTCTGATGTTGCTCGAAAAACGTTGGTTAGAACGCTCCTGAAGTGGCGTGTAGCTATAGTCATTAAGTGCTTCTATATCGGCTCCCTGTTCAACCAGCCATTTGGCTAATTCGTGCGGGCATTCTGCAAACGACAACGCTGTTCCTTTGCTGTAGCCACCACGAGCTTCTATCTCGCATTTATCAAATAGTTGAATAAGTTCTTGAATGTCTCCTTTCTTTAGAAGTTCTTTAAAGTCTTTCGGTAATGTTTTTCTTTTTTTTGCCATATGGTTTTTAATTGTAGCTAAGGGTTCAGCAGCTTGGTGAAGTGGCGGATAAATTGCATGGAAAGTTCAATTTAGCAGAAACGTAGACAATGCAGTGAGCCGTTGACTAAAATAATAAAAAAGCCAGTACGAATAGGATTAGTGAGAAAAAATCTACAGACTTTTATTTTTCCTATTCTGAAGAAAACGCGAATTTTGAAGTCAAGTTTGTAAAATAAAAAAAGCTCCAAACTATGTTTGGAGCTTTTGTACCATGGATGGGAGTACTTTTGAACTTTTATTTGCGTTATTGAAGGTTTTAAGTAAGATTTTGAGAGACTAAGTAGTATTTTTTTGGTTTTTCTCTAATGAAATTACAAATTTCATTAGAGAAAAATCTTTTTGTTAAGTGCTTTCTGATTTTATAAAAGAGAGATCAATATGTTGATTCAAAGATATAAGTAAAGATCATCTATTAACCATATCAATCAAATTATTAGATTCTTCGATTATCCATTGATCGAGTTTTATTAGCTCATTCATGATGTCTAATTGAATAGGTGTTAGTAGAGAATTAATATTTCTATCCTTGATGTTCTCCCATTTACTATTATGCTCAGTTTCTATAATACCTTTTGGAGGTCCATTGGGTGTAAGTAACCGAATATCAGTTACTATTTCTTTTACCAAAGGATATATGATGAATAAACCATCATAATCCCAGTCACAGGAATAATAAATAGGTAACCCTTTTGGATTAGAGAACTTCAGTTTATTTACATTCTTGCCTCCAGCATACCATAATTCTATATTATTAGCCCGAGCCAGTGTAGGACGCTTTAAAAAATCAATGTTTTCACATAGTACAATGCAATTGGGATCTTTACATTCGAGCACATATTTATACTGTAGATCCTTATCATCAGCTAATTCATCAATATCTAAAAGTAATTTAACAGCATTTATTAAAGCCTCTTTTCCCAATAGATACTTCTCATTTTTGAAAAACATAAGAGATACGATTCTAACAGTTGCTTCATTTTTTATAATCTGCTCCCGTAATGGCTCTAAATTGCCATTATCCATATCTTCTTTTATTCCAATTAAGATTTGAATATCTGATTCTTCAAAGCGAAGTTGGGGCTTTAATAATTCATTACCTGATAAAAAAGCCTCATAACGATTATATTTCTCCAAATAATCTTTTTCATAGATCTCAGCAAATCCGTCTAAAACAAAAAGATTATTGTGTGTTCTGTCAAGTATTCGGAGAGAATTTATAAGGTAATTAATTTCACCACTTTTCGCTAGAGTATCATTTATTTTTACGTCACCTTTTGAATATAAATTATTTAACGCTCTTAACTCAATCCAATTCATTTTTCTATTCGGTTTATATAGATATTCAAATCTTCGTTGTTATCCTTTGTTTTAAAATAGGAAGCCGAAGGACAATAGTTGATATTGTCATCCTCTTTTCCTTTAATCAAATGATGGGCATACCATTCATCAGACAAACCGATATTGAATGTATGTGGTGCCATTGTTATAATCTGATATTGGAATTCCTCTGCGATAGCAGGAAAGGTATTAAAATTGGTATTATCCAAACTTCCTAATTCTTCCAAAATGATAAATCTTAAACCATTACGTTTTTCCTTTTGTACGGCAGAAAGTCTTGCGATCCCCAGTAACGCAATAGCTGAATAAGTTTCTCCTGTACTACCGGGAACTTCTGTTCCAAACTGATCTGTGAGCTTAGCAGACAGTTCAAAGTATGTTTTGGGATTTAGTAATTTATCAATTGGAACTTTGTTTTTGATTTTTGCTTGTTTCCTGAAAAAATCTTCAATGAAATCTACTATAGATTGTCCAAACTGTAACTCTCCTTTTGTAGCTGTATTACGAACCTCGTAAGCTATCTGCTTGATATAATCAATCTTTATTTCTTTATTCCCATCAAATTCGAGTTTGAAATAAAACTTATTACTAATCTTTCGATCAACAAAGAATGCGTTTATTCTTTTTACTTGGTCATCATATTTTTCGTATCGTTCAGTAGTTTTACTGAATATCTTAATCATATTATCCCTGATTCCATTAGCTATGGTTGTTCGGGTTTGATTAGCTTCATCTAACGCAGTAGTGATATCATCAGTAGATTTGATTTTATTGCCCAATAATGCTTCTTCCAAAACCCTGAATGAAAAATCCTGGTCTTTAATCGTTAATTGTACTGCCGGATTCTTATCATCACACGTTTCTTCAAATGAATTCGAAATGCCAATAAATGCTGTTTTATATTCTTCCCAAAGCCCGTTATAGGCGTGCTCCAATTCCACAATGTTTCTAGGTGTTAAAGGAAAGTCTTTTATGTTCTTTTGGAAATGCTCGTAATAAGCACTATTGAGCGTAGTGAACTCTGTTTGCTTCTTAGTCAGATTACTAATAATCATCAGCAAGTCCTGTTTATCACGTTGTATTTTACTTTCCAGAGATTCGAGCTTTGTTTGTTTGGCTCCTTTTTGTTCATAAAACTTATCTTTCTTATCGCTCCATTCTTTACGAACCTTCAACAATTCCTTTTTTACGACTTCTGGCTCATTATATTCAACTTTAAACAGACTTTTGATTTCCGATAGTTCTTCTTCCTCTCTTTTCTTTTGTGATTGCAATTGAGAGGTCTTTTCGTTAATCTGTAAAATACAGGCTACAGCATTTTTTAATTTTTCAATATTGCTAAAAACAGCAATAGAGACATCAAAGGAATAGTCAAATAGACTTACATCGTAAGGCTTTCCATCTACAATATTCTCCAATGCTTCCAGTTTGGTATTTATGGCGCTGGTTTCGGTGTTCCATTTTTGAATTAACTGTTGTACAGATTTTTCCAAATTTGCTTTGTCTCCCAATAGCTTTGCATCTGGATTAAATTGTATAAATTGGTTTAATGTCCCCAGTTTTAACCAAAAACCTTCTTTAGATGGGATTGTTTTAAAATTATTAATCAGCTCATCAAGATTGATATATTGAGATGAATTGTTAGGATTAGGAATTTCAGAAATAGGTTTGGTTGCGTAATACAAAACCGTCTGTAATTGTTCATTATCTAACGAGGGTAGATTCTTAATATACCAGTGCAAAAGTCCATTCTCATCATTGTCCTGTAATAATGCTAACAGTTTTTCTTTAGTTGCTTTATCATTTTTTAATGATGATTTTAATTCATCTAAAATCTCCAATTGCTCTTTTCGGGTTTGGATGATTTTTTCAAGTGTTTTGTACTTTTCAAGATAAGGTTTTACAAAAGTGATTTCTTTTTTAATACCTTCACTGTTTCTACTTAAAATATCAATTCTTTGTATCTCATTCTTCCAGCTATCATCTACTTCAGGAAGGATAAGTATTTTAAGTTCATCGACTTCTTTACCCAATTTTTCTATGCTGTTAGATAAGTCTTGATAACGGTCGAACATATTAAAATTTTCATCCGCTTCCTCGTAACTCTTTTTTATTTTTTCTTCTTCTACTGGAAGATTTTCGATAGCTGTTTTTAGTTCAGTAAATTCAGTTTCTTGGGTCGTTATCAGTGTTTTTCCTTCTGATTCTCTTTGTTCTAATTGCTTTAATTCTATATAGGCGTTTTGTAATTCAGCCTCTTTAAATGATTTGAATTTTACTTTGTGGGATTGTTCCAACTCTCGTAAATTGATTAACCTTTTTTGTTTGTTGGACAAATTTTGAATGTCTTTATTCAGACTTTCGTATTCTCTCAATATTTTTTCCAGTTCGTATTGCTCTTTTTGAAAGTTGACAAGAATATCTTCATCGGATTCTTCAAAAAGAAATTCTTTTAAGTTTCTGGAAGCTTGATTACCACTTAAATTTAGTGTCTTAGCTTTTGAGAAGGACTGTATGACCTTAGCAAAAGCTTTTAGATTTTTGTCTTGGCTGAGGTTTAGAGGTAATATATTTTTGTCATAAAGGAACTTGTAATAGTTATTTACAGTTTCATTGTTACTGAAGAAGTTCAATCGAAGTCCATGCTTTTCATAAAGAAATGTTGCTAAATCCTGTATGTCCACTATTTCTTTCTCTCCAGCTTCTTTTTCTTTTAATAAATCTTTGGCGAAAATCAGCTCTTCTTTTTCAAGAGATAGTTCATTTATCTTCAGATTTATATCTGCCTGTTTCGTTATGACAAAAGGGATGATACGCTTTCCTTTTTGGCTATTCATCTGTATTCCAATGGTAATAAATTTACCAGTATTTACCTCAATATTCAAGAAACAGTAGGCACATTTTGTTTTATAGGGAAGGGTATTGATTTGTCGTTCTTCTTTCTTTACCCCATCAGTACCGAATTTGATAAGGTCTTTATCATAGACAAAAATCATTTGGAGTAAATCGGCAATAATAGATTTTCCGACACCGTTTGCACCAACAAAATCCGTTCTTGTTGGATGAAAGAGGTAGTCGTGTATATAGTGTTTCAGAATACCGACAGTAGATAAGGAGTAAATTCTTGGATAACTCATAGTACTTCATCATTTTTAAGTTGTTGACTAAATGACTCAAAATTCTGAAGCTCCTCCTGATATAATTTGGTTAAACGGTGAATAGCAGGTCTTATTTCAAAGAGTAAATCTTCATTCCTCCCTGATTGCTTTTCTACCCAGCCTAATTTATCAAAGCTGTCTATCGTTTTGGTAAATTTATTTTCCACTAAATTCCATTCTTTTTCATCATAAGAATCCCTTATATCATTGAACAAAATCCTTTTGTATGCTTCCTGATGGTCACTCTCCAGTATTTGTGCCTTGATGTCGTTCCAGCGAATAATCTTTTCCTCGTCAAAATACTTTTGGTAGTACATATCCAAAAGTGTCAGTCCAATAAGTGTTTGTAATTCAGTAAGCTCTTTATTACGGTTTGTATCGCTTAATTTTCCTTTACCGTTTTCTGTGAAATCAAGATAATAATATCGACTTCTATCAGAGATATCAGCAACAAGATTAAGCCTGTATAAGTTACTATAAAAATTTCTCCACTGTGATTCATAGCTTTCCAGTACGGTATACTCTGCGTAATACTTGTGGTCAATATGCTTACCGGACAACAACAGAATATTGACGTCAACAAAATGCTTTTCAACACTCTCCTCTGTGAGAAAAGAATAATCGCTTATTTCATAATTTTCGTTTTCCATAGAGATAAGTTTTGTTGTGACAAGGAAATCATTTTTTGTTCTACATCGATAAATACATCGTTATTCTCTGAAGTATAAGCTGTTATACGAGATGCTACCTGATAAGCAATGGACAGATCCTTTTCTTCATCCATGATACTATTCATAAGTTCATCTATAGATAATTGACCTTTGTTTTCCAGAATATCTTTGGCTTTGTCAACCCATTGATTGATGATTTGTTGGCGGTTGATTTCTTTTGCTATTTTCTTCTTTTCATTACGTTCATAAGTTTCATCAACTTCAATGTTTACAATTAAATTGGGCTTTGGTTGTTCAAATTCAAAATATCTTGGGTACAGCATTCGGACAGGCTCATATACCAATTGCTTTAGTGGAAAATTGTTACTAAACTTGACACCCTCAGCAGTGTATTGAGAGCTTTCTAAAACTGTTCGATGTAGCTTTTTTATTTGTAATCTAAAAAATGCTCGTGCTGAAAATTGCTCCTGCAACTCCGTCAATTTTTCACTTGCGTGATTAATTTGTCTACGGATAATGTAAACTTTACGGTCTACCGAATTGAAAAATTCCCTGATATCTGTATATATTTCCTGTGCTTTTTCCCAATCATTTTTACTTTTCTGTACATTGTCGGTATCAAACTTTCCATCATCTTCCATGTTTCGATAAAAATGATCCACAACATTTAGTAAATTACCAAGAAATTGGTCTTTGGAAATAATGGCTTCCGTAATATCTTCTGCTCTTTCTCCGAACTTTCTAAAAACAACAGTAAACTCTCGTACTAAAGAAGTTGCACTTTGTTCGTCTTCTTTTCGGAGAATATCATTTAATTCTTTGTACGCCTCTCTCAATTCATCTTCCAATGCTTCTAAATGGTCGATAATGATTTTCTTTGAGCCTTGTATAAATATTCTCCCGAATTTTCTTTCAAGCTCTTCAATAGTATTGATTTCACCATGCCGTATTGTAAATGAGTCCTGAACACTTTTTTTGAGTGGATGGTTTTTGTATGGATTTTCTAATTTGCTTACCATCAAATCCACTACATTTTTTGCGTAGTCTGTCAGATAATATTTCCACGGCTCATCGGGATGGCTTCGCAGGAAGTAATGGAAAAGATTGTCTTTAATGTTATTCCATGGACGAATCGAATCCAAATTGAATTCAGTTTTTATATCCGATAAAATTTCGTTGATCTCCTTTTGTGTGAAGTATTCTTCAATCTCACGGTTTTTGATTTTTTCATAAAGAGCAATAACCAAATAACCTCCGTCAAATTTTGAAGGAAGAAGGAGATCGTATTTGGTGTAAAGATCTTTATGTTGCATAATTTTCTATACCGTTGCTAGATTATACTTATTAATTGCCGACTTATCTAATTTATCTACTATACTTAACAAGTACTTTAAATATCCTAAAAAATCATCTATCGAAAGTTGATGCTGCTGATTTATAGAAAACTGACCCTGAAAATATTGAAGAAACTTTTTATCAACAATCCCATTTTTATGAGCATATAAATGTCGGATTTGTAGTATTTTTTCAATTTCATTTTGTTCTTGATCCGTTATAGCTTTAAGATCCTTTATTTGATTATTATCTGAAATGAAGCCTTTAACACTACCTCTTTGGAGCTTACTGAGTTTTTTCTTAGCGATGTAATCAATAAACTCTTGAATATCGCTACAATTTAAAACTTCTTTTACAGAAACCTGTTGATCTGATTTGAGGGTCTCAGGTTTAGCTAGATATATTTCATATAATAAATCCGATAAATAAGTTTCGAAGTTATCGGCACAAGATGAAAATAGTATTCGTATAAGAATTTTTCCTTCATTATTTGTAGTAGCGATCGAAGGTTGCTCTGGGTAGAGAATTTGCCCAAGATCTGAAACAATATTTAATAGGCTTTTATAATGATCTATAAATTTAGACATTGATCCAGAACAACTATTCTGATAATTATTAAGTTCAATGAATAAACTACTAATTCCAATATACGTATCAGTACTATTAATTTCTTCGGGATTATTAAGAACATTTACTGCACCTTTTCGTTGGTAAATTTTACCTTCTATAGAAACCGGATCAGATGAAGCTTCTACCTGAATAACATAAACTCTTTTTTCTTGATGTAGATAGTAGTCGTAGGTAATATTTGGTTTTGGTGAAAGCAAATCCAGTGCTTTGTGAAGAATTGAATTGGCACGAAAATCCTCACTTAGACCATGCACAATGATTTTTTCATTTCGCTCTGTTACGCCTAATACTATTATTCCTCCACTAGAATTAGCAAATGCACAAATAATTTGTCCCAAAGTCCTTGCAGGAGGCAAAACTGATTTGTATTCTAATTGTTCCCCTTCTGGTTTTCCAATTACATTAGAAATATCCAATATCATTTCTTGTTTCATAATTAAATGGGAAATTTTCTTATTTGTGCTGACTTCAAAATATGTCCTAAAGTAATTTGCTTGACATCAGTGCCATCGTCAACCCATAATTCTGATGATTCATAATCTAGGGTGTCTCGCTCTGAACCATAATAGATAATAACCTCTCCATTATAAGCAGGACGAAATACAACACTTATAGGTTGTTTGTTTTTATAAATCCCTGCTAAAACTGTGGTAGCCGTCTGATCATCCATCAATGATAAATCATATTCATCTAAAGTCTCTAAATGGTCGATTACTCTTTGTTTTGCTTTTGCAATGAATGATTGTGCTAGCACAAACATATCTGTAGTAGGGATTGAATTATGTGCAAATAGGGATTTCAAATCCTTATCTTCTAAAGCCTTTTCCCAATCTTCTATATTAGAAATCCCCATGCTAACCAAAAGCTCTTGAGTTATAGGTAGTAAATTGTTTTCATTTTTAGAATTTTCACTTAGCAAAGCCTTTAAATCTTCTGTAGACTTTACGTTAAACTCTTTTAATAAATCATCCAATTGTTCAGCTTTGTCAATATTTTCAAGAATTTCCTCATCATCATATAACAAATGTTTACTACGATATATGGTCGGGAATAATTGTTTTGCTTTTTCTGGATGCTTTCGAAAGTACAACAGAAGTTGATTCAATGCATTACGGAAACCTTGTGCAACTTCCCTGTCAATTGTTTTTGAATTTACTTCGGAAGTAATCTCTTTTATAACATAATTTTGATCAATTATTTTATCGCCAAACTCAATGTCTATTTGATTATCTGCGAGTTTTGCTCTTATGTCATTTCCAAATTCTTTTAGGATGTCTTTAAACGTGTCATCAATATCTCCTTTGTCCAAGCTTAATTGTGATTTTTTCCAGAAATCACCGTTCTGGTCAGGAATCAAGATTCTGTTTTCCATTATAGAATGGAATTCTTTTTCATCTTGCTTTAATAATAAATAGAAGTCATTAAGCCATTCAATCGCAGATTTATCTGCTAAAACTTTTTCTAAGTCGCTTACCTTTTTTTTATATTCTACAAAAGCAGAAAACTGATTCAGAGTTAATTTACCACACTCATTCCATGCAAGCCGATACCATAATTCAACATGATCTTTTGCAGGGAGCTGGTGAGGAAACCATTCTTTTGCCAATTGCCACATTTTTTCACGAATATCTTTTTTATTGGAATAGGGAAACCAGATATAAGCTTTACCATCATCGCCTAAAATTGCAGCGAGTTCTCCATCTGCTGTATTAACTATTTTCGACTGTAAAATTTTTGATCTCAATGGTTTTAAAACAGAATCGTTGAACCAACTTTCATTAATCCAATAAGTTGATTGCCTAAGCGACGTTATTTCTGCCAATAAATGTAAATTCTTCCATTTGTTTTCGATGGCATAATCTAAGAGTATAAAATATAGCTCAATTGCTTCATCTATTATTTTTTTATTCTCCTCAACTAGTGGGTTTGGTCTTTGTTCCGTACTATTGAGAAATACACCGTCTCTGGGATCGGTTGGATTAAAGTTTGGATTGTTAATTATAACGGGGAAAGGGAAAATTTCTGTTCCAATAAGTGGGAAATCACAGAATAGCTTTGGTGTATCTTTATGAATAGAAAGTATTTCTATTTCACCTCCATCGTGTTTAATGGGAACAACGATATTGGTAAAACCTTTAGTTAGTTTTACATAGGTCAATTCGTCGGTAATATTTTCATCTCTTTTTTCTATGAATACGGATTGATATTCTAATGCAGATTCTTGAGCATCGTTTCTATTTGTGTAGTAGAGTTGATTAAGATGAAACACCTCTACAGTTTCAATTTCATTCACGAATAACAAAGCAAACGGTAAGCATTTTTGTAAGTCTTCGAATCCAGCTTTTGCTATTTGAATACTAAGCTTATCAGGTAATGAATACGAAAAAGAAGTGTTGAGATTATCTTTACTATAGGACTCGTAGGGCTCAAGATCGTCCAGATTAGCAACAGAATCTTTCGCATTTTGTACGGCTGTGGTAATATCGTCAAGTTCATATCCACTTCTGTCTAATGTTAGTTCAAAATTTCTATATGATAACTCTGGCTCTTTTGCTACTCCATTTACTTTTACCATCTCAGACAGAAGATGCGTGGTAAGGAAACCTGTACCAAATCTTCCTGTATTTTTTCTTTTACCATCAGTATCTTTTGCTCGATCTTTTGTTGAAATCTGTTCAATTAAAAAGCGAATATTATCAGCTGTAAACGGCTTTCCATTATGTCTAAAGATAACCTTTGGATGCAAATCATTATCTTCAAAATCTATTCGTATACTAACACCATTATCGTAATGAACATCTTTGGCATTTTGTATTAGCTCCCATATCCATCGCCTTGGAACCGTTACCGAATCTTGTGCTTTAGAACGCAAATCATTCATATCTCTAAGAATCTTTGTTGCTATGTTTTGATAATGTGCCCTATGCTCAGATTCTTCAAATTTTTGTTTATATGTTGTAGATAGATTAGTCATGTCTTATTTATATACTCGTTATTATTTTAAGATTAATATCTGCAAACTCCTTAATGTATGTAGCTTTAACGCCAATCAATGTTAAAATATCTTCAGAAGCTTTTGCTTTTGACAGTCCTGGCTGGACAATCAAAATTTCATATTCTAAAGTGATTTTGAATATGGTTAATAGATATTTATAAAAAACATTGCTTTAAACAAATATATTAAAAATGAGATGTTTTTAAATATGGAAAACCATAATTGGATTTCAAATGAGAATTTTAAGTTGATTTTGATCTTTTTTTTGCGATTATTTTGTCTGTGGACTCATAAGCTTAGAAATTAGATTTATCAATTTTACAGAGATGAAATAGTTGTTATTTTTTAATAATATTCAAAATGTGAAATAATACACTTTAAAGTGTTATGACTAGAAAGCTTCCTTAGATTTAATTTTATAGTACTTTATTTTAGTATGAGTTTTTATAGGGATAATGGAAATTGTTTTGTGTGGAATCAATATTCTATTTATATACTAGTTTCGGTTGTGCTTAAATCTTAATTATTTTTTAAATAATGAATTAACTAGGTTGTTAATTCAGATTGGACATTATGTTCTAATCACAAGAAACAATGCGACATAGTTGCATAGCAAGTCATATATCCTTACATTGTAAGGATAAGATATCTGATTATGAAAGCGATAGGGTATATGCGTTTAAGTTCGAAGGATCAGTCAAGATACTCCCTAGATGTGCAGGAAGCTGCCATAAATGCCTATTGTTCTAAATATGGATTGGAACTCATCGCACTTTTCAAAGACAATGGCCAACGGAGTTCTACTTTTAGCCGGTTGGATTTTCAGGCACTCGAAATATTCATAAAGCGGTATAAAGGACTGGTGCAATATATGGTCGTTATGGAACACGATCGTTTTAGTAGGGATCTTTCCGAAGCTCTTTTAAAGATAAAGAAATTCGAGAGCCAATATGGAGTTAAAGTTGTTTCTGTGGACGAACCTCTTGATATTGATCCGACAGATCCAACGGTATTCATTAGCCGTGCATTCCGATATGCCACCGCAAATGCAGAACTTTTAAATATCCGTGCCAGAACCATCCGGGGGATAAAGAGAGCACATCTGGAAGGACGTTTTGTGAATAAAGCACCTTATGGATATAGTAATAGTAGAGATCTTCTTGGTAAAGGCATTCTTGTTGTAAATCATCAGGAAGCAGAAATCGTTCAACAAATTTTCCGGTACTACTTATCCGGTATATCGCTAAGAGAAATCACAACTATAATGAATCGGGAAGGCTTTCCGCTTAAAGGTCATAATGCAGTGACACGAATACTGGATAACGCTTTGTATGCAGGTCTGATGAAAGTGATAGATGAAGACGGAAAGATAAAGTATGTAAAAGCCCTTCACGAGCGTATCGTAACTGAAGCCGATTATTGGCTTGTGCAAGAAATCAGAAATCATAAGAAGCCATCAAAATTAAAGCTGGATAAAGATTATCTTTTAAAAGGACTATTGAAGTGTAGTTGTGGAAAATATATGACGGCAGGGTGGAGCAAAGGGAAGAGTAAGTATTATTTGTATTACAGGTGTGTTAATCATATTTCGGTTAATATTCCAGGAAAAAGAATCCATGAACAGTTTAGATTGGTATTGGAGCATCTAAAGCTAACAAAAGAGCAATTGATTCTCCTTAATAAGAAAGCAGCTGTAAGAATTGATAAACTGTTGAAAGATGAAAAACAACAGATAAGAGGCAGGCAAAAAATGCTTCAGGAATTGGATGCTAAAATGGAATCACTTGAAGAACATTTGATTGAAGGAACACTTAATAAGATTACATTCAAGAAATGGTCTGAACAATATAATGCTGAACATAGCCGGATAAAAGATATTATTCAAGCTACTGAGGAATATATTGCCAATCAGCTACAGCTTATGAAAAAATACATGAGTGGTATACATACCGTTCAGGATATAATAGCGTGTCAAAACGATGAGCCACTAGCGAGGCAAATGATTTTGAAGTTTGTTTTCAGATATGGTTTGCAATATGAAGACGACCGACTAAGAACTTATAAAATCTGTCCGGCACTTTCTCATAATTGTATTGAATTGACGAATAGGGGATTGTTAAAAGTTGATGAGGTAGAAACCGCATTGAAAGCGGACCATGAGCACTTCTTAAATTTTATAACGGATCAGTTAGTTTATTTATCTTCAGATTATTAGTGCAAATTCTGCATCATTAGGGAGGAGTTCAATTCCCGTCACAACAGAAATATTCGAATACAGAAATAGAAAGTTTAAAACTACTAACTATTTGATAATCAGTATTTTGTGTTTTTGATGCCTGAATGAGTTTTGAACACCGTAAAACACAGTAAATCAATGATTTGTGTTTTGCGAATAAAAATGATGATTTTTGGAGTTTTTTTTAGTTCTTTAATTTTTGAACTCTGTAACTGATTGGTAATCAAATAAAAAACCCGCCTTTCGGGCGGGTTTGAACATTCCGTTCAATGCTTTTTTGTGAAGCATTTTCATTTCGTACTCAAGGCGGGACTTGAACCCGCACGAACATTACTGTTCACTGGATTTTAAGTCCAGCGTGTCTACCAATTCCACCACTCGAGCATTTCTTGGTATCGGCTGCAAAGGTAGTATTATATTTTAATCCTGCAAGCTTTATTTGTGATTGAATGCCTTTAAACTACAGGGTTTTTCGAATGATGCTGAAAATAAGCACTATTAGCGATTCAAAAAATGTGAAAAAGTGTTTTTAAAAGAAAACGTCAACGCTAAAATCCAGTACTTCGGCTTTTTCGACATTGCGCTGAATCTCTTCAATTCCCTTGGCGATCCGTAATTCTGTAGTGAACTTCCGACTGGTGGCGTAAATATGATCCTGAATCACCACACGGAAAAAATACTTTCCACCCGGGGTTTTAAATTTTAAAAACAAAGTGTCGGCATGGTAGAGCTTTAGCATCTGAATATCCCGTACGCAACCCACTTTCTGATTATGACTCGCGCCGGTAAGGATAATCTTTCCTTTCCGGGAAGTATAATTAAAGCGGTATTGTCCGTTTTCTCTTTTGGTGATTACAAATGCCCCCATTCTATATTTATGCTGTTTTTTAAGGACGGCAAAACTAACAAAAAAGTCCCTAATAAGGGACTTTTTACTATGCTTCTTTCTGCATTTCTTTCTTTTTTGTCAGGTCATTTTTTACATAACTTGATTTGCAATTCCAACCGCTTGAGCATGATGCGGATAAAACAGATACAGTAATAATACCTGCGATGAATAATTTTTTCATGGGGTTTGTTTAAGTAATTATAGTGGTTTATTTTTTTATGATGAATTCAACTCGGCGGTTCTGGCTTTCCTGTTCTTCAGTACAATTGCCATTACACTTAAGTTTTGATTTCCCGTACCCTTTGTAAATTAAACGGTCTTTGGAGATACCATTGCTGGTTAAATATTTAAAAGCCGATTGTGCGCGTTTTTCAGACAATGCCATGTTGTATTCCGGCTTACCTTTGGAATCGGTATGGGCATTGATGCTGATCTTCATTTCCGGGTTGTCGTTCAAAACCTCGATGATCTTGTTTAACGATAATTCGGATTCCTTTTTAAGGGTCGCTTTGTTGAAATCGAAATAAATGTTTTCAATCTCAATAGCGCTTTCGGTTACTTTTGCTTTTAACTGACTTAAGTCGATTTTACCGGTATAGGCAATACTGTTGCCGTTTGGTTTAAAGTAATGAGTATTCGGCTCGTATCCTTCTTTGGATGTTTCAATAGTGTAATCCACTAATGGATCCATTTTAAGGCCGAATTTACCGTGATCGTCGGATTTAAGGGTTTTGATGATGTCACCAAATTCGTTTTTCACAACAACGGTAGCATTTGGTAATGCTGTTTTGGTTTTGTTTTCTTCTACGACAGCGTTGAAATTCTGTTCCAATACAACCAATTCGAATTTGTAAATATCAAAATCGGATTTGTCGGCTTTTCGGTTGGATGAAATATAACCTTTGTTCTGATAGCTGAATGTAAAAGCAATCTCGTCGTTGTTGGAGTTGATCGTTTCACCCAGGTTCGAACGGTTGATAAAGTCACCGTTTACTGATGAAACTCGGAAAACATCATATCCGCCAAACGTTTCGTGTCCGTTAGACGAATAATACAGGTAGCGGTTATCGCCGGTTACATATGGATATTTTTCATCTTTGGCCGAGTTAACCGTTGGGCCAAGATTGGTAACGTTGGTTAAAGTTCCGTCGGTCATTACGTCGGCACTATATAAATCGTAACCACCAAAACCACCTTTCATATCCGATGAAAAGTATATTTTCTGACCGTTTGGTCCCATAAATGGGGTTTCGATAGAGTAGTTTCCATTAATAGCCAAAGGTTGGATGTCTTTCCAGAATCCTTTTGCTTCTAAATCAAGCGTAGCTTTATACAATGAAAATTGTTTGCTGTTTTCTTCTTTCGAACGGGTTAGGTAAATGGTCTTTTGATCGGCCGAAAAGGTTACACCACCTTCATTACCTTCGCTATCCAATAGTTTGGAAAAAATTACCGGACGCGACAGGTTCCCCTGTTTGTCGAATTCAACACAGAACAAATTGTTGTTTGGTGTATTTGTTTTCGGATCGATTGAAACATTCGAAAATCCTCTTTTCTTATTGGATAAGATCAGGTACTTATTCATAAAGAAGGCGGTGCCAATTTCCGATAGTTCACTATTTACACCTGCGTCATAGGTAGTGAAACTAAAACCGTTACTTTGCGGTATTTTTATGTTTTTAGTAAAACTGCTTTGTCCTTGTGCAAATAATTGAATGGAAAAAAGCAGTGAAAAAACAAAAAGATTGGGAGATTTCATTTTTGTTATATTGTCAAAGTTTATACTGTATTATTCTGATACTGTCACGAATATATACTTGATTATTATGATTGCGTTAATAAATCTTTAAACAGACGTAAAAAATCGATAAAATGCACGGATGTAAAATTAGGATTACATTATGCGGATTTTACGCCTTTTTAAGAAATAACAATAGAAGATGGAAATGTGAAATTTAATTGCCGTTATTGCAGTAGTTTGTTTGTTGATTATGTGGTGGTTAGGTTTTATTTTCGTATAGGCGGGTTGATCGTTTTGTAGTTGTTATGGTTCGTCTGTTTATGAAGAAAAAATTAAATTTTGACGAAATATTTGCGTTTTTTAAAAATGCGCATCTGGGACGTTTTTTTGTCCGACTTTTAGGATGGGTTTTCTTAAAATATTTATTTTCACATGATTGTGAAAAATATGCGTATGTAAAATGCGCTAATCCTAAATCGGAATTAGAGAGTTTTTTTCTTTTGAAAAGAGGTGATGCTTTGGATTTTGTAGGTGAATAAGGTTGTTATAAAAATATTATTCGAAGTGTAAAGCCTCAATTGGGTCGAGTTTTGAAGCTTTTAAAGCGGGATAATAACCGAAAAAAATACCGGTTATCGCACAAACCAAAAACGAAAGAATAACCGAAGATTCTGAAATCAAAGTTGGCCACTGTAGGAATATTTGGATCAGTTTTGAGGTGATAATGCCCAATAGGATCCCGATAAGCCCGCCGGTTAAGCTGATCAATATTGCTTCTACCAGGAATTGTAGTAAAATATCACGTCCGTTGGCGCCTATCGACATGCGTAAACCAATTTCTTTGGTGCGTTCCGTAACCGATACATACATGATGTTCATAATGCCAATACCACCAATTAATAGGGAAATGCCGGATATTGCCGTTAACAACACGGTTAGCAACTGACTCGTAGAACTAAAGGTACTGATCAATTCGGCCTGGGTTCGCACCGAAAAATCATCGTCATCTTTCACTTTTAATCGATGGGAAGTCCGTATGATTTGTTCGATTTCGGCTGTTGCCAAAGTGGTTTGGCTTTCATCGGACGTGGCGGCATAAATATTTTGCAGGTAAATGGAGTTGGTAATTCGTTTCTGAACCGTACTATAAGGAGCAATAATCACATCATCCTGATCTTGTCCGAAAGCATTTTCGCCCTTGGTTTCCAAAATACCGATAATCCGAAATGGGATTTTATTAAACCGGATGGTTTGTCCGATTGGGTCGGTACCCGGAGGAAAAATATTGTCGGCTACCGTTTGTCCTAAAAGGCAGACTTTATTGGCCACATGGATGTCCGATTCCCGAAAAGCGATACCTTCTTTTAACGGCCAGTTGCGAATCTTTAAATAATCCACATCAACGCCCTGCATCGATGTTGGCCAGTTTAACGAACCGTTGATGGCTTGTCCTTTTGAGGATACGGCCGGTGATACGGCATTCAGATAGGTTGCTTCTTTTTTTAGTGCGTCCACATCGGCAAGTGTTAGTGTTTGTACGCTGGATATATCCAAACGCGCACCGGCAGTAACATTGCTGTTGGGGCGTATCGTGATCATATTCGAACCCATGCTCGATAACTGATCCTGTATGCTTTGTTTGGATCCTTGTCCGATGGCAACCATGGCAATAACCGATGCTACACCTATAATAATTCCAAGCATGGTTAATAATGCCCGGAGCTTATTGCGGCGTAATGCCTTTAATGCGATTAAAAAAAGATTAGCTATTTTCATATTTGTAATCGTCATCGACATGAAAATCGGACAACATCTGCTTTGCCGATTTTATGTTTTGGTTGTGAAAATCTTTCATGATTTTGCCGTCTCGCAGGGTTATCGTCCGACTGCTAAAAGCGGCGATATCGGGTTCGTGGGTTACAAAGATGATCGTTTTTCCCTGAGCGTTTAATTCCTGAATCAAGGCCATGATTTCGTAGGATGTCCGGGTGTCGAGATTACCGGTGGCTTCATCGGCAAGAATCATCACGGGATCGTTTACCAAAGCGCGTGCAATGGCGACCCGCTGTTGTTGTCCGCCCGAAAGTTGGTTGGGGAAGTGATCCAGGCGATCGGCCAGTTTTACGGCTTCCAGGGCTTTAATGGCTCTTTCCTTTCGTTCTTTTGTTGATACTTTGGAATTATAGAGTAGTGGCAATTCTACATTTTCTATAGCCGAAGTACGTGCCAATAGGTTATAGGATTGAAATATAAATCCGATTTTGGTGTTGCGCAACGCTGCCAGTTCATTTTTGGATAAGGATTTTACATTCACATCATCCAATAAATAATTCCCTTCCGATGGTTTGTCCAGGCAACCTAAAATGTTGAGCAGTGTGGTTTTTCCCGAGCCGCTGCTACCCATTATAGTCATGAATTCGCCTTCCATAACGTCAAAAGAAACGCCTTTTAAAGCCCGAACGGTTTCGGAACCCATGACGAATTCTCTTTTTAGATCCTGTATTTCCAGAATTTTTTTACCCATTGCGATTCATTTTAGGCTAAAATTAATTTCTTCCGCCTCCACCACCCGGACGTTTAGGGATAAACGGACTTGAATTATTTGCTTTATTGTTTTTGGATTGCCGTGGCGCGTTAATGCCGGTTACAATCTCATCTTTGTCGGTTATTCCTTTGATCACCTGAACATCTATATCGTTGTCTAATCCGATTTCGATTTGTTTTGGTATTAATGCGGCACCTTCTTTTATCCATACCGTAGCCTTTTTGGGGATGATGCTATCATTTTGAGAAATGCCGGTTTGTGAGGGCTTTCTGTTCGTTCTGTGGTGACCGGGAATTTTTCCGATTTTAAATTGTTTTGTCAAGGTCGAATCGGGTTGGAAGGCGATGGCTTTGGCGGATAGTAATAAGGTGTTTTTGATTTCTTTGGTATAGATCACAATGTTGGCTGTCATGCCCGGCTTGAGTTTCAGATCGTCATTCGGAGCATTGATAATGGTGGTATAGGTTACCACATTGGATGAAATTGTTGGTTGCAGGCGTACTTCTATTACGGTTCCTGTAAACACATCGTCCGGGAAGGCGTCTACGGTAAAACTGGCGCGTTCTCCAACTTTTACATTTCCAACATCGGCTTCGTCTACCGATGCCTGAACCTGCATTTTGGTAAGATCTTTAGCGATGCTAAATAGGGTAGGCGTGTTTAAGCTCGCAGCAACGGTTTGTCCTTCGCTAACTTTCCGGGATAAAACGGTGCCGTCTATCGGTGAGGCTATAGTGGTAAAAGAAAGGCTTTTTTGTATGGATCGCAATTGCGCTGATACACTATTTACATTGTCTCGGGCGACTTCATATTGGTTTTTTGCTGCTTCAAAGTCGGCTTTGCTAATCCCTCCGGCATTGTATAATTGGGTTTGTCGGGTGAAGTTGGATTGCTGGTAGCTGTAATTGCTTTTTGCTTGTTGCAGGTTGGCGGTAATTTGTTGAACCTGGGCCAATAATAACGACTGATCAATCTGGGCAAGCAATTGTCCTTTTTTAACAACCGAATTAAAATCGACAAATACTTTTTGTATCGTGCCCGACACCTGTGTGCCGACAGCTACCGTATCGACCGGTTGTATTTTTCCTGTAGCCGATACGCTGGTCGAAATAGCGCCATAATGCGGTTTTTCGGTGGTTAACTGTATTATATTTTCTTCTTTGTGAAATATAAAATATGCTATACCTCCTATAAGTAATAAGCCAATGATGATGCCAATGATTAATCTGCTTTTTTTCATAGTGCTTTTTTTAGAGTTTGATCGGTTCCCCTTTATAGAAGTCGTATATTTTTAAGCTCACTACGGCGTTAAATTTTGCTTGTATGAAATTCTGAAAGGCCTGCACATACAGGTTCTTTTGTAATAAATAGTCGACGGTACTGATGCCGCCCAAGCGCAATTGCTCGTTGGCAATACGGTAGTTTTCTTTGTTGGCATCCATCTGCTCTTTTGCAGCCGAATACTGGGATTGTGCATTGAGTGCGCTGATATAGGCTTGTTCAACCTGTTGCGACAGTACTGTTTCGGTATTGGTTAGGTTTAATTTGGACTGATCAATCGCAATCTTAGATTTTTCAACATTGGTCTTTGCGATTCGGTTGTTAAAAATCGGGATGGAAAGCGAAAGTCCTAATCGTTGGTAAAAATTATTGTCCAGCTGCGTTGCGTAGGCAATTTGCTGGTTGTCGGAATACCCGGAAGCCAGGGTTCCGCTTGCGCTTAGAGTAGGTTGAAAACCGGCTTTCGATTTTTGTAAATCCAATGTGGCACTTTCGGTAGCCAGCTGACTACTTTTTACTTCGGGTCGTTGTTCTAAGGCTGTTTTTTGCGCTTCCGCTAAATTGACCACAGGTAAAATTGTGATCAATGTATCGGGTTTCTGAATAACCAAATTATAGCCCGATGGAAGTTGTAGCAATTGTTTTAGGGTTAACGTATTTTGTTTCTCACTATTTTGTGAGTTGATGAGGTTGTAGTTGTCGGTTGCTAATTGCGCTTTTAATTGAACCAGATCTTTTTTGGCAATGCTTCCTGCATTATATTTTAACTCGCCTAATTTTAGTTGTGCTTCGGAGGTGGTTGCAATTTCACTTAAATAAATGCTGTTTTCTTTTGTCAGTAAAATGGTCAGATAGGCTTGGGTAATTTGTAATGCAATCTCATTTTCGGCTGCTTCGGCATTGTATTTAGCGGTTTCGATTAAAAGCTTTTTTTGTTTGACATCGTTGTTTAGGTAGCCGCCGTTATACAATGTTACCGATGAACCAAGGGAGTAATTTCCGGCAAAAGTAGCTTGTGTTTGAAAACCGCCTACAACTAAATCGGCATTTTTTGCATTGGTATAGCTTTGTGAGGCGCTACCGGAAAGGCTTGGGAATTTTGCCGCTTTGGCTAGTAATAAATCCTGTTCTGTAGATTTTTCGGTCAGTCGCAGCGTGTTTATTTGTATGTTGTTTTCTTTGGAATAGGAAATGCATTGTTCCAGATTCCAGACCGAAGGGAGTTGTTCTTTTTGTATATTCTGAGCTTGAATATAAAACGTATGACAAATCGAAATTAAAGTAAAACTGTTAATGATAAATGATTTCATACATGTACTCAAATTTAGATTCGGAAAAAATAAATTAAGTCTGGATTTTTATTATTGATCAATAGGAGTTCTTTTTTAAATCGGAAAATCTTGTTTGAATAATAAGTGTATCAAATATAATCAATATTTTAACTATACTATTGATTTAACAATGTTTTAATTGTTAATTTGTAGAAAATAACACTGGTAGATAAAGTGGCTGTTTGTATTTTTTGTAGTCAAAGGTAGGGCTGGGACTTGCTACTTGGTAGGAGTGCTAAATAAAAAAGCCCCAAACATTGTTTGGGGCTTTGTACCTAGGGTGGGAATCGAACCCACACACCGAAGTACACGAGTTTGAGTCGTGCGCGTCTACCAATTCCGCCACCTAGGCTTGTGGACAACTGGTTGTCAATTGTGGGTGCAAATGTAAATAAAAAATTTAGAAATAATCAAAAAAATAAAGGAAATTATTCTTTAAGTGTGGAATTTAATTTCTAAATTTGCACCTCGTTTAAATACGACAACACTAACTAACTACTAAACAACGAATTAAAATGTCACATATAGAACCGGAAGCAAAAATATTTGCATGTTCTCAAAGTGAATATCTTGCTGAACAGATAGCAAAGCACTACGGTGTGGCGCTTGGTAAAGTTACGATTTCAAAATACAGCGATGGTGAATTCCAGCCGTCTTTTGAAGAATCAATACGCGGATTACGCGTGTTTTTAGTGTGCTCGACATTTCCGAGTTCCGACAATCTGATGGAACTTTTGTTAATGATCGATGCAGCTAAAAGAGCTTCGGCACGACACATTACAGCGGTAATTCCCTACTTCGGATGGGCACGTCAGGATCGGAAAGATAAACCAAGAGTACCGATAGGAGCAAAATTGGTGGCAAAACTGATCGAAGCGGCGGGAGCTACCCGAATTATGACGATGGATTTACATGCTGACCAGATTCAGGGCTTTTTTGAAAAGCCGGTTGATCATTTGTTTGCGTCGACTATTTTCTTACCGTATGTAAGAAGTCTGAACCTGGATAAATTAACAATTGCTTCGCCGGATATGGGTGGATCGAAACGGGCTTATGCGTATTCGAAATTCCTGGAGTCGGATGTGGTAATTTGTTACAAACAAAGAAAGCAGGCTAATGTGATCGATACCATGGAATTGATTGGGGATGTTACCGGACGAAATGTGATTCTGGTTGACGATATGATCGATACCGGAGGAACGCTTGCAAAAGCAGCCGATATGATGATGGAAAGAGGTGCCTTAAGTGTACGTGCAATCTGTACGCATGCTATTTTATCAGGTGATGCTTACCAGAAAATAGAAAACTCAAAAATTGAGGAGTTGATTGTTACGGATTCCATTCCGTTGAAAAAATCAAGCCCGAAAATCAGAGTGGTTAGCTGTGCCGAATTATTTGCCGATGTAATGCACATGGTACACAATAATAATTCGATTAGCAGCAAATTTATTGTTTAAGAATTTTTTATTAATTTAATTATATTTCAAAATGAAATCAATTACGATCAAAGGATCTGAAAGAGAAAGCGTGGGCAAATCGGCAACGAAAGCGGTACGTAATGCTGGAATGGTTCCTTGCGTGTTATACGGAGGAGAACAACCAGTACATTTTAACGCTGAAGAAAAAGCGTTTAAAAGTTTAGTATATACTCCAAACGTACACACTGTAGTAGTTGAATTGGAAAATGGTAAAACGTTCAATGCTATTTTACAAGATATCCAGATTCACCCTGTATCTGATAAAATTTTACATATCGATTTCTATCAGTTACACGAAGACAGAGAAATCACTATGGAGGTTCCTGTGAAAATCGTTGGTAACTCAAAAGGAGTTATGGGCGGAGGTGTTTTACGTTTAAACCAACGTAAACTTAAAGTTAGAGCTTTACCTGCTAACTTACCTGATTTCGTTGAAGCAGACATCACGGATTTAGAAATGGGTAACAAATTGTATGTAACGAAATTACCTACAAATAACTACCGTTTATTACACCCGGACAATACTGTAGTATGTCAGGTGAGAATTTCACGTGCTGCTATGAAAGCTGCTCAGGAAGCTGCAAAAGCTGCAAAAGCACCAGCAAAAGGAAAGAAAAAATAATTTTATTTTTCAAATACTTGAAAAGCACCGGAATTCCGGTGCTTTTTTTATGACTATGGCCAAACGATAACGATATGATCGCGTTTGGAAATAGTTTACTTTTGCAACATGAAAATATTTGACTGGTTATTCCGGAAAAAAGAAATAGAAGAAAATACAGATCCGATGAAAAAGTTTTTAATTGTTGGCCTGGGAAATATAGGAGCTGAGTATGTAAATACGCGCCATAATATTGGGTTTAAAGTTTTGGATTACCTCGCAAAAAAGGAAGGCCTTTCGTTCGAAACCGTTAAACTGGGCACTATGGCAGAGTATAAAATAAAAGGGCGCACCCTGTTTTTGCTTAAGCCGAATACCTATATGAATCTGAGCGGTAAAGCCGTTCAATACTGGATGGATAAGGAAAAAATCGCTAAAGAAAATATATTTGTGATCACCGACGATCTTAACCTGCCGTTTGGTGCGATCCGTATCAAAGCAAAGGGAAGTGATGGTGGTCATAACGGACTTAAAAATATTCAGTTGTTACTCAATTCTGTTGAGTACCCGCGTTTCCGTTTTGGAATTAGTGATCAGTTTAAAAAAGGACAGCAGGTCGATTATGTCTTGGGTGAATGGAGCGAAGAAGAAAAGAGTAAACTTCCGGAGCGACTGGATGTTGCAGTGGAGTCAATCCGTTCTTTTGCCTTGTCAGGTTTGGACATCACCATGAATACTTTTAATGGGAAATAATACTTTTAGTATATTTGCTTGATCATTAAATATTTAACGTATGAAAAAATTATTGCTTATCCCGATATTGTTAACCATGTCGTTTTGCGATACCGCTAATCCAAATAAAAGTAATATGACAACTATAATCACCTCCGAATGTCCTAGTGATGGGAAATGTACTATCCAATTGCTTAAAAATAAGAGTATGGATAAAAAAATTGATGGTATTGGAAAGTTATATTATCAGTTGGTAGATAGTGATAATAAATCCGTTATTATTTATGAATACAATCGAAATACGGAAGAAGGATTGCAGGACGGACAGCACAAGGAAGAGATTGTCTTTGAAATTGATAATGGTGTTTTTGATCTTAAGTTAAAAGATGTTCAATTGGAAAATGTAAAGATGTTGTTTGGAAGGCATTGTTTTTGCCGTGGTCAGGCCGGTTACTTTGCTGTTGGCAAAGGGACTCTGGATTTATCACAAAAAGAAAATTACATAGCCTTTGATCTCGATTTTAAAGTGGATCAGGTGCCGCAACTGTATACAAAAGTAAAAGCTACCGTAGTAAAATAAAAAGAGCCCCATTTGGGGCTCTTTTTTTGTTTGTATGGAATGTTGTCTTATTCGATAACAATCTTTCTTACTTCTTTACGATCTCCGTCAAGAACAGAAACGATATAGATACCAGACTGAACATTGTTTAACTGAATATCCTGGTTGAATAAACCTGCATTTTGATACGATTGGTTGTAGATCTCACGACCTCTGATGTCATGTAGTACTACTTTAATCTCATTGCTTGAATTTGAGTTAAATGAAACTTTGAAGTTTCCGTTGTTTGGGTTCGGGTAGATGTTGAAATCTTGTAATCCGAAGCTTTCGCTACCTAATGTTACCGTTCTGGAACAGATGTTAACACCAAAACTGTTTAATGTACCACTGTTTGCTACCGTTAAATCGGCAATAACAAGTCTCCATGCTCCTAAAGAACTTTGTCCGTTAAAAATGTCTAACGTGTTAAGTGGTTTGTAAGCATTACCAGCTGTGTTAATACCAGAACAGTTTAAGTTTAATCCTGCATCATCAAAAGTAGTGTTCATGTTGCTAAACAATGTAGAACAACCTTGTTGGTATACAATACGGATTTCACCTACTGTTGTAGCTCCCGGTTTTAATAAACCGATATATAAATCGTTAATTCTTGTATGTGTAATGTTCACGTTTAAGTTAAGATCAGAAATCGTTACGTTATCCGGAACGTTTACACTTCCTTGAATTGCCCATGCCGGTTGCGCAGAACCTGCAATAGCTGTATTAGGGTTTGCAGTATATGTGTTACAAGTTGTAGTTACAGTATAACCAACAGCAATGTTTGGTGATAAAGCATAGAAAATGTTTCCTACAGCTTCGATCATAATTCTACAGTTTGGAGAAGCTACGTTAGGAACAGTGATTGCTTCTGAACCATCATTTGGTGTGTTTGCTACTAATGTAGTAAATGTAGCTCCGTTATCGCTGGAGAATAAAATGTTTACATTAGAAGTATTGATTCCGTTTGCTGTAGTTCCGGCTACGTTCCATGTAATCGTTTGTGAAGATCCTTGCGTCCAGGTTACGTCTGCTGTAGCAGGAGAAGTAACACGGAAAGGTCCTGTGTTTGCAAAAGTTACTACCATGTTTCCACGGTTGGTTTGTCCTCCGTTTGGTGTTTTGTTATCACGTACCGTTAAAGCGAAATTCATCGTTCTGGCTGCATTTGGCACAACTTCCCATGTTGGGGTAAGGTTGCCGGCTAATACATCTTGGAATCGAGGCATATAACGGTTTGGTGATGTGGTTGGAGGGAATGAACGGAAGTTTGGTCCTGTTGTAGATGTTGCTACTGGTGGTTGAGTCGAAATCTGAGTATCAGTTTGTTCCCAACAGTAGGTTAGTGTTTCTCCGGCTGTATCGGTTGCACTTCCTTTAAGGATAAAAGCAGTTCCGTAAGGAATAGTATAGTTTGCTCCAGCATTTACTACCGGTGCAGTGTTACCATTGTTTGTTGTAACAGCACAGGTTCCTGTAGTCGTTACAAATGTTTGCATCTGAGCGATACTTACCGCGTGGAAGTGCGCGTCAGAGTTGTTCTGAACGTCAACTCCAGGACAGATACCAGCGTATCCCATAATCGTGTTACCACTACCTGGTTCTACAGCTGTTCCGGCACTACGGGTTGAAGTAGTACAGTTACCGCCAATTCCATTAAAAGTGTGTGTTGCTCCGAACTGGTGACCCATTTCGTGTGCTACGAAATCAATATCATATGGATCTCCAACTGGTGAAGGAGAACCTGTGATTCCTCTGGCTTTGTTGCTTGTACATGGCGAGTTTAACTGTGCTAAACCTCCACCACCTGTACTTACAGTGTGTCCGATGTCGTAATTCGCTGCACCAATGTTCGCGTCAATTACAGTCTGACTTTCGTTGATTAATGTATTAGCAACGTCGTTGGTAAAGTTATCCGAATCGATAAAGATAATTACGTCGTTGTTGGCTACAAGGTTCATGTGTATGGCCATGTCTCTTTCGTAAAGACCGTTAACACGTGCCATTGTAACGTTCATGGCAGCTAATACTGCTGCTTTTTTCTGAGCGGTTGTACCACCACCTAATCCGGCTGCATTTACATGGAAAGCAGCATATTCGATGGTACATGCCATAGCAAGACGGTATACTCTGTATTTTCCGTCTGTAGCCATTGCAGTGGCGTTATTGTTCATTACGCGTCCGGCTACTTCTTCCGCATCGTCTTCAGTCATACAGCTAAAAGAACGGTTCGTAGTTAGTTCGCTTCTTGAGTAAACGATATAGTTGTTAAGGTCTTTGGTGTAGGTGTCAATATACGAAGTGCCGTTTGTTGCCGATAATGTCATCGTGTGAAGACCAAAAAGGGTAACACTAAAGTTAATAGTCGCACTTGGATCGTCAATACCTTGACCAACATAGGTCTTAATGCCAGGATATTTGGCTGCTAGTCCGGCTTCCATTACCGGAGATTCGAAAATACGGTAGTTTTCCAGTTTCCCTTGTGGGTTAGGGAATGCTACAACAACATCGGAGTTGCCATTGGAAACATCGCGTAAAGGAGCATTTTGTAACTTGGCTTTCATCGCCTGAAGGTCAAGTGAAAACACTTCAAACTTCAACGGCTGGGAAGCACGCTCCATCTTTTCGTACATCTGGATTCGCTCTTCTTTGACTTTCGTCCAGAGAGAACCCTGTGCATAGCCCGATGCTGCGAGGCATAAGGCCGATACTACGAATAGTAATCTTCTTTTCATTAGTTATTTGATTTATAGTTAATAATTATAAAGGTTAGGGTTGAAATGTGCTGTTTTTTAAATAGGCATGCTATAAATGGAAAAGCCCCAGATGTTTTTCTGAGGCTTTTTGAGTTGAATTATTCTATAACAATCTTTCGAACTTCTTTTCTATCGCCATCCTGTACAGTTACCAGATAAATTCCGGTTTGTACATTGTTTAGCTGTAAATTCTGGTTGAATAAACCTGAATTTTGGTACGATTTGTTGAAGATCTCTCTACCTCTGATGTCATGAACAACGACTTTGATTTCGTTGTTTGAATTCGATTTGAACTCAACATTGAAGTTTCCGGTGTTCGGGTTCGGGTAGATGTTGAAATCTTGTAAGTTAAAGCTTTCAGATCCAAGAGTTACCGAAGTTTCTGTTTTACAGAACTGGAATGTGATGCTGTTTAATGTTGCCGATCTTGACGCGTTTGCTTTTTTGGCAGCTAACATCCATTGTCCTCCGGAGCTCATTCCTTCGTATACACTTAACGGTGAACTCGGTTTGTACGTCTGGTTGGTCGCTGTTGCAGCACAACTGAAGTTGGCTCCGTCATCATCGAAAGTAGCTTTTAAGTTACCGATTGATGCTAAGCAGTTTCCTCCTGTAAAGAACAAAGAGTTAATGGTTGAAGAGTTTGGTAAGGCAATACCTAAGCTTAAATCACTAGTTCTTTGACTGTTGATGTCTACTTTGATGTTGAAATCTGAGATCGTAAAGTTGTCCGGAACTGGAATAGCATATCCTGTATAACCTGTTGGTAATTCAAGTGCCGAAAATGTTCTGGTGTAATCTGTACAGATTTTTTGTACCGTTACAGTATATCCTACAGAGATGTTTTTAGATAACGCGTAGAAAATATTTCCTACCGATTCTACTTTAATTCTACAGTAAGGTGCTGCTACGTTTGGAACGGTGATTGCCTGTGAACCGTCATTTGGAGTATTCGCTACTAAGGTAGAGAATGTAACTCCGTTATCGCTTGAGAATAAAATGTTAACATTAGCTGTGTTGATGTTGTTAGCGGTTGTACCGGCAACATCCCATGTAATCGTTTGTGTAGAACCTTGCGTCCATGAAACGTTGTCGTTTGCTGGAGAAGTTACTTTAAACGGACCTGCAGAAGCGTTAACAGTTACGGCCATTGAAGACGTGTTTGTTTGTCCTACGTTGGCTACGTTATCTCTTCCTGTAAGGGTAAAGTTAAGTGTTCTGGCTACATCAGATACTGATTCCCATGTAGTCGTTAATTTATTTTGTAATACCGTGTTGAAATCAGGCATATAACGAACCGGTGATGCAGACGGAGCTACCGAACGGAAAGTTGGACCTGTTGCTTTTGTTGGCGAAGCCACACTGTTTGCTCCGGTGTTACCGGAAACAGCAGTGTCATTTTGTTCCCAGTTGTATGTCAATGGGTTTCCGTCTGGATCAGTTCCTGTACCTTTCAATACGAAAGCTGTTCCTTTTGGAATCGTATAATTTGATCCTGCGCTGATAACCGGAGCCTGGTTTCCTGTTGGAGTAGTTACCGGACAAGATTTACCAGCCATATTTGTTTGAATCTGTAAGATACTTCTGTAAGTAAAGTAGTCGTCGGAGTGTGCCTGAACGTTATAGTCGGTAATTCCGGCATATCCCATGATAGAGGATCCTGAACCTGGCTCAACATTCACACCTGTTCCTTCAATATTGTGAGAGAACGTGTGGTTAGCTCCTAATTGGTGACCCATTTCGTGTGCCACATAGTCGATATCAAAAGTGTCACCCATTGGGACATCATCAGCAGGCGATGTATAACCGCTACCTTTGCTATTGTCTACGCAAACGCAACCAATACATCCTGCATTACCTCCACCTCCGGAAGCACCAAATAAGTGTCCGATATCGTAGGCAGTATTCCCAAGAACACTGGTTAAGTTGTTTTGTAATTCAGCATTCCAGGCACCACCGGCACCGGCAGTTGCATCAGAATAAGGATCTGTTGCGGCATTGGTGTAAATTACTAACGAGTTGTTGGCAATAATGTTTAAATGTATGGAAAGGTCTTTTTCAAATACACCGTTTACACGTGCCATTGTTGCATTCATAGCTGCTAAAGCTCCGGCAACAGTACCACCGTGGAAAGTAGTATATTCTCCTGTACAGGATAACGCCAAACGCATCGTTTTTAACTGTCCTGTGTTGGAAAGTTGTTGCGATGGGTTGATTTTGTGTAATAATTCATTGTTTAATGCTTCTTCGTGCGGTGTAGAACAGTTAAAAGGAAGTTTTCCTTTTTCTCTTGCCGAAGTATAGAAAGCATAGGTTTTGCCATCTGCTGAATAAGGCTCCATGAATTCCGCTTTTTTACCAGCTCTGAATACCATAGTCTGAATGCCTTCCGGAGCGATACTTATACGCAATTGCGCATATTGATCATCAATTCCGATTCCGATATAAGAACGAATATCCGGGAATTGTAATTGCAATTCCGGAGCAAAGTTAGAAGCTTCGTAAATTTTGAATTTTTCGATTTTTCCGTCTGCATTCGGGATGGAGATAATAACATCCGAATTGTTAGAAAAACGATCTGGTGCTTTGGAAAGTTCTGCTTTTAAGCTACTGAAGTCTAAATTATAAAGAGAATAGTTAGTAGGGAAAGATTCTCTCTGTGCTTTTTGTGAAATAACTACTCTTTCTTGTTTTGCAGGAGTCCATAATCGGCCATTTTGGGCATAGCCAACGGACATAGCAAATACTGATGCGAAAGACAAAAGTATTTTTCTTTTCATCTGAGGGATTTTAGGTTGTTAAACAGTTAAGTTTTGTAAAAGTACACCATTTATATAAAAAAAAAAGATTTTTCCTTTTTTTAACAAAAAACGACAAACTAAAAGCATTGATATTGTATATTATAGTCAAATTTGGCAATTGTAGTAGCAACTTTTTTGACGCTTTAAAATGTAAAAATTAAACTTTATAATGTTAAAAAATAATTGCTAAATAGTGTTTTGTGTGATTTAATTGTTTTTAATATCGCTTTTTGTGGGTTTAATCATGTTTTATATGAAAAAACAATAGCTGAATTTATAGGTTAAATAATTCTTACCAGAATATTATATAAAAACTACAGAATTAGGAACTTTTGAGTATTTCGTTTTAACCGGAATGTTTTTTTGTTATTATGTTGGCTTTGGAGGTTTAACGGAAAATAAACCTGTTTTTTTGGAAACCGTTGTGTCCATCAGAGAAGTTTGAACAATTCAATAGTAGGTGCGGTAAAGCGATCTATGCCGGAGAATTACGAATCCAATCAGCTTGTGTTTAAATTGTAAATTGGAATTGAATAAATGGGGTTCCGAACAAGTTGAAATCCGAAAAACAGTGCCGGCATAATGGTTATAGGGGTGTTTTTGTTGTGGTTGGGGAGTCGTTATTGCCGTATTGAAGCCTCAACGGGGACAATTATTGCTTTAAGTGGACAATTTGGTGTGTCAGAAATAAATGCATGGCATATAAATACTTTAGGAACGAACGATTTTACAATGCTCAAAAGTGCTGTCGGATGATCCAAATCCGGAAAAAGAAATTTTAAATAGCCGTTGTGCCGGAAGGTGTCGGTTTACCGGATGGCGATACTGTTTGTAAGGATAGTGGACAAATCCTCTTACAGTAAAATACGGGTATTATCGCGGATCTGGCGATTAATACTGATGGAGGTAATCGCGTATATTTTGCTTAGTAAAGTAGGCGGAGTCAAAACAATCAAGCTAATTTAATGCTAAAAGGGAATAGACTATTTTATAGCAGAGCTGTGAGGTGTACTCGCAGCTTTTTTTGTGGGAACAAGATTTCTGGGAGGCGATCAGGTGGCTTTGAATATCAAAAATAAAGCATAATTTGTTATATTTACAACAATTAGTGTGTGGTTTTAAAACAAAAATACGATGGGAATAGCCGAAAAACTATTCTTTTTGATTTTGTTGTTTCTCAATTACGAAGGGAAAGCCCAGGAAATAAAACAGCAGAAAAAAAATGAATATGCAAGATGTTACACTGTAGAAAATGAACTTTTTTTACAGGAAGAAGGAACCGGGAGAGTAACCACAAACGAATTTGAAACCTGGTTGGCTCCATTGGTAGAACAAGTCAAAGAAGGACAAAATAGGAAGATGAGTAGTGTGATCAGAATACCGGTGGTGGTTCATGTAATTCATAACGGACAAGAGGTTGGAATAGGTTCCAATATTGCCGACGAACAGGTGCTGTCACAAATTGAAGTACTCAATCAGGATTTTAGACGAAAAGTTAATACACCTGGATATAATGAGAATCCGGTTGGAGCAGATGCCGAAATTGAATTCTGTCTGGCGCAGCGAACACCAGATGGTGATCCGACTAATGGAATCGATAGGGTAAATACAGCTGTGTCCGGCTATACATCGCGACAACAAGTGGAGAATGTGTTAAAGCCAGCTACAGTATGGGATCCGGAACGCTATCTTAATATTTGGGTGATCAATATTGAGGGAACAGGAGAATGGTCGAAACGGTTGGGGTATGCACAGCCTCCTTCAGCTTCGAAATTAACCGGACTCAAAGAGCATAATGGAATAGCGGATACAGATGGTGTCGTGATAAATTATAACGCTTTTGGTTCCAGAAGTATTTATCCGGATGGGACATACCAATTGCTATACGATCATGGTCGAACAGCGACTCATGAAATTGGGCATTGGTTGGGATTGCGCCATGTATGGGGTGATGGCGGCTGTGATGTGGATGATTTTTGTGCCGATACTCCTCTGGCAGCGGGACCTAACGAGTCGTATTGTAAAGATCAGAGAGTGGATTCCTGTCCGGATTCTCCAGGTAAAGATATGGTCGAAAATTATATGGATTATACAAAAGATGTTTGTATGAATGTGTTTACTCAGGATCAGAAATACAGAATGCAGGCTGTTTTGTACAAGGCACCCCGACGTTCGTCATTGCGTTTTTCAAATGCTGGTATACCCTTTCTTCAAACAGAAGCGGCCATTAGCATGGAGGCGTTAGTGCTGCCAAAATGTGAAGATACAATTGTGCCTTCTGTTATTTTGAAAAATAATGGAAGTGAAACAATCACAAGTGTGACCATAATCTTTGGAATAGACAAATCGGACAGACAGGGTTTTAACTGGTCTGGAGCATTGGATAGTAATGCTTCCGTTAAAATAAATCTCCCGGAACAAAATAGCACCCCAGGAATACATACGTTTTATGCGAGTTTGGAGACCGTAAATGGTAAAGCAGATGCGTATAGCGGAAATAATGATATAGGGAAAACGTTTGCGACCAGTTATATTGCCGATGAATTGATATTTACGCTCCAAAGAGATTATTTTGGAGCAGATACAACCTGGACATTGACCGATAGTGCTGGAACCGTATTGTATTCGGGTGGTCCTTACAAGAATACGCCTAGGTGGATTGGCTGTAATTCAAATCCACTGGATCCTCCTGTTGTGCTAAACTGGAGGCTGCAGCAAAGCGATTGTTATACCTTTACAATATATGACCTCGGGGATGACGGAATTAACAACAGAACAGACGGAGCGGGCTATTATACTATAGAAACGGCAAATCATATCCCTATCGTTAAAGGGGGCGTTTTTAAAGCGGAAGACAAACATAATTTTAAAATCAACAAGTTGAATGCCAGGTTTGATGATTCCGATCAAGTAGGAGCTATTAGTCTTTACCCGAATCCATCAAACGGAAAAATAACAATTTCACTTCCTGCCGAAATCGGATTGCCGGAGTACATCTGTTTGTTTAATGGATTGGGACAGGAATTGTCGCGGGTTGGTGTTCAAACGGATAACGACTTAACAGTGGATGTGTCCGGGTTGAGTACCGGTATTTATTTTGTTGAACTGAACAAATCAGGGCGTTTAAAAATAATAAAATTCGTAAAAAATTAAAAGTAATGCTCTAATTATTGTTTCAATGAGGATCGTTTTATTGCCATCCTCTTTTTTTATATAAACGGGAACACGTAAATTTGCGAATCAAAATCAATCCATTGAGAGTATTTTCATCAATTCAGGAATTTAAAACGAATACCAGAACGGTAGTTACACTGGGAACGTTCGATGGTGTCCACTTGGGACACAGAAGTATATTGGAAAAAGTAATGGCCAGTAGTAAAAAAATGCAGGCCGAAAGTTTGTTGCTGACCTTTTTTCCGCATCCAAGGATGGTGTTGCAACAGGATTCGGATATTAAATTACTGAATACAATTGATGAGAAAATTATTTTACTTCGCGAATTCGGAATCGAAAATCTGATTATTCACCCGTTTGATCAGTCATTCTCAAGGTTAACAGCGGAAGAGTTCGTCAAAAAAATACTGGTCGATCAGTTTAATATCTGTAAAATAATTATCGGTCATGATCATCGATTTGGACGAAACAGAACTGCGACCATTGACGACCTGATTCGTTTTGGTGAGGAGTATGGTTTTGAAGTGGAACAAATTTCGGCTCAGGAAATTGACGATGTATCGATCAGTTCGACCAAAATACGAAATGCATTGGCCGAAGGTAATGTGGCGCTGGCCAATTCGTACCTCGGATATCATTACTTTTTTACCGGAACGGTGGTGAAAGGAAACCAATTGGGAAGAACCATCAATTTCCCGACTGCCAATTTTAAAATCGAAGAAGACTACAAACTGATTCCGCAAAATGGGGTCTATATCGTGTCGTCTATAATCGACGGTCAGGTTGTGCCCGGGATGATGAATATCGGAGTGCGTCCAACCGTAGACGGCGTAGCGTTAACCGTAGAAGTGAATTACCTGGACTTTGATGGTGATTTATACGGACAAAAACTAAGTGTTTCCATTTATGAAAAAATCAGGGACGAACAAAAATTCCCTTCCCTCGACGAACTGAAAAAACAATTGGCACTGGATAAGCAAACAGCCAAAAACTATTTTTTAGAAAGAGAAAATAAATCACTTTAACGATTAATTTGTCAAATTAAAAGAATCAGGCTTAAAATTTTGTAAATTTGATAAGTGCTTGAGGCTGAAAGTTTTCGTTTTTCAGCTTCGATGACGAAATCCATGTCTCACTTTAAAATTTACGATTATGTTTAAGTCAAGAGAATTTAAAAACGGGATGGTTATTTTTATCGGAATTGCATTGTATTTCCTGATCATGGAACTGTTGGGATTGACCGATAAATTGTATTTGCGATTGTTTAATGCGTTAATTGTACTCTATGGTGCCAACAGGACCATTAAAGAAAACTTCAGAGAGGGCAATACCGAATACCTGAACAATATGCTTTCAAGTTTTAAAACCTGTGTAATCGGTATTGTGGTGAGTGTGGTTGGGCTTATTGTTTACATACATATACGAGGCGGCGAACCGTATCTGGCGCGTCTTTCGGATGGCTTCCTGTTTGTAGGTGGAAAACCAAAAGTAAACGAATATTGTATCGGACTACTGTTTGAAGGAATTGCTTCCTCCGTAATCGGTTGTATTCTATTAATGCAATATTGGCATGGTAAAGTCCTAAAACCTCGACCGCATCATCATTGATCGGTGAATTTTTTTAGTTCGAAAGTGGCTCCGTCAAAAATTCCGTAGGTGAAATAATGAATCCAGTCACCAAGGTTGAAATATTTGGCCGTCTCGGAAAGCGTAATTTCGAGCGGTAAATGTCGGTGACCAAATACAAAATAATCGTATCGCTTCGATTGCAGTTTCATTTTGGAATACTGTACCAGCCATTCGTTTTCTTCACCCAGGTATTTTACATCTTCAGCACCCGAAATCAGTTTGTTTTTTACCGAAAGGTATTGTGCCAGACGTACACCCAAATCCGGATGTAACCAACGGAATAGCCATTTCGAAAACGGATTGGTAAAAACTTTTTTCATCCTTTTGTAACCTTTATCGCCAGGACCTAAACCATCACCGTGACCAATCAGGAACAGTTTGTTGTTAAAGGTGAATTCCTGTGGCGTATGATAGACCGGAATGTTTAATTCCCGTTCAAAATAATCGTACATCCACAAGTCGTGATTGCCTACAAAAAAATAAATCTGAATACCGCTATCGCGCAATTCGGCCAGTTTACCCAAAACCCGGATAAAGCCTTTTGGAACTACTGTTTTGTATTCAAACCAGAAATCGAAAAGATCTCCAAGTAGGAAAAGTACTTCAGCATCTTTTTTGATCAGGTCCAACCAGGCTACGAATTTCTGCTCCCGGGGAAAACTTTTTTCAGGAGTCGGTGCACCAAAATGCTGGTCGGAAGCAAAATATATTTTTTTGTCTAACGGAATGTTCATAAGCCTACAGATTATCCGATTGGTACCATTCTGCAAAAGAAGTTTCCGTTTCCTGTAAGCGTAGGGAATGCAATTGAATGCCTTTTGGAAGTCGGTTTTTGATTTTTGCAGCAAAATCGATGACCATATTTTCGCTCGTCGGCTGATAATCGACCAAAATTACATGATGACCGCGGTTTTTTAATTCGTTCGCCAGTTCAAGATGCGGCGTATTCTGGTTAAAAACCGTAGCATGATCAAAAACATCCACAATCTCTTCTTTTACGATATGCTTTAAATCGCCAAAATCGATGACCATACCAAACTTTACATTCGAACTGTCCGTTATCGGAGTGCCAATTACCGTTACCGATAACTTATAACTGTGTCCGTGTACGTTTTTGCATTTGCCGTCGTAGCCATATAGTGCATGACCGGTTTCAAAAGTAAATTGTTTGGTGATTCTGATGTTACTCATCCTGTAGAAATTAGATTGCAAATTTAGTAAATAAATTTAAGCGATCGAATTTCACTTTTGTCATATATTTGTTACCACTTTATAACAGGGTATGAGCGATTTCCAATTGAATCCACTATACGAACAAATCATCGACGATTTGTTAAACCAACAATTCAGCATTGCTGATCACTTTTTCTCGGACGACGAGGTAATTGCCTTACGCGAAAGTTTACTTCATAAATACGAAGAAGATCAATTTAAAAAATCCGCTATCGGAAACCAAATCAACGAACAGGTGATGACAGCCGTTCGCGGGGATTTTATTTTCTGGCTGAATGAAGCTGAAAGTAATCCGGCCGAAAAAGCCTATTTCGATAAGATCAACGATTTTATAGAATACCTGAACCGAACGTGTTTTATGGGAATCCGCGACAAGGAGTTTCATTATGCCTATTATCCGGAAGGGACTTTTTATAAAAGACATCTGGATACGTTTCAGAATGACGACCGACGGAAATTGTCAATCGTATGTTATCTGAATGATCAGGACTGGCAACCGGAATATGGTGGTGAACTGGCGATTTATATCAATAAAGAAGACGGAGAAGTAACCGAAACGATTTACCCGGTAAAAGGGCGTATGGTTATTTTTGAAAGTCAGGTGCTGGAACACGAGGTAAAACCCGTAAAACAACCCCGGTTAAGTATTACCGGCTGGTTGCGAACCCGATAATTAAAAATATTTAATTTAAAACACCTGACAGGTTTTTAAAATCGGTCAGGTGTTTTTTTTAAGAGTTGTCTTTATTCCTCTTTTTGGCGCGGTAATACATCAGATACGCAATACAGGCGAGTACTACAAACGGAACCAACGAGCCAATAAAAACACCGATTTCATAATTTTTATCAGGTGCATTCTGGATTTTCTCTTCAATATTAACTTGTAGCAGTAGGAATAAAGTCCTCATTTTATTTCTTTTTAAATTGATTTAGTGCGTTTACGGTAAAATCAGATAAAACCAGTTTTCCAGAAATCCCGGCACGTTCGTATAATAAAGTGTCCCAGTTTTCGGTTCCTTCCCATAACACTTTTTTCATTTCGGATAACGCCTCCGGATTATAGCTGGCCAACTTCGAAACAAACAGCTCCAGTTCTTTGTCCAGATCGGAAACGTTTTCGAGTACTTTGGCATATAATCCTTTTTCCTGAGCCCAATAGGCATTTTTCCATTCATGTGCGGCTAACGTCATTTCAGCCAATGCGGCTTTTCCGATTTTACGGGAAACAGCCGGTTCGATTACAAAAGGCCCGATTCCGATCGCTAATTCCGAAAGTTTGATCGCACTTTGTTCGGTAGCTAGTGCATAATCACAGGCTGCTGCTAATCCAACACCGCCACCAACGGCTTTTCCGTGAATACGGCCGATGATTAGTTTGGAGCAGTTGCGCATCGCATTGATCACATTCGCAAAGCCTGAAAAGAATTTCGCACCGTCTTCCAGATTGGATACGGCAAGTAGTTCGTCAAACGAAGCACCGGCACAAAAAGCACCGTCGCCTTCACTTTTTAATACAATTACCGAAACCTCAGAATTGGTGCTGAGCCCGTTCAATTCGTCGGTAAGGCGTTGTAATAATTCGCCGGGAAAAGAGTTGCTGGCCGGATGACCGAATTCCACAAAGGCGATTTTATTTTCAATTCGGGTATATAAAGAACCGTTTTGTCTGTCTGTTGTCATGCGTAAAAATAATTTGCCTTAAAAATACACTTTTTGCCACAAAGTATTGGTAGGTTCCCCGAAAAAGCTATATTTGTACCCGAATTCAAACGGGGATGTAGCTCAGATGGCTAGAGCGTTTGGCTGGCAGCCAAAAGGTCGTGGGTTCGAGCCCCATCTTCTCCACTTGAAAATAAAAACCTGTACTGAAAAGTGCAGGTTTTTTTGTTTGTAATCAATGCATAAAAAAAGTCGGAAGATTTTTATTCCGACTCAGACAGCTCCAATTAGAGACATTTTATCTTTTTAAAATTCAAAAAAAGTAACCTTATAATAATTGCTGTTATCGGATTCGATTAGCCAGACCCCTTTTTCGGATGCTTCACTATTAACGGATATTTCTTTTTTTGATGCTTTATTTAATTCGATCAGGTAATCCTGAACTTTTTTGTTACTACCGTTAAAATACAACGTTGTAAAATCAAACTTTAATTTTTTGTATTCTTTTAATGTGAAAAAAGCTAAAACCTGAGTATTGCGAAGTTCTGTCTGCCACATTTTATCAACACTGAATGGAATTTTAGACGAATTTATCATATTTCCCGATGCTAAATCGATCTGGCTATAGTAATAAAATTTTCTGGAGAAGTGTTGGTAAAAGGTAAGAAGCCCTTGTTTGTTCACTATTGAAAAATCAAGATTGATTCGTGTTTTAGAAGTATCATGCGTTAGGTCGTCATCTGAAAATTCCTCCGTTTTTTGCCATAGCAGTTTTCCTTCGGCATCAAACTTAACAACATAATATCCGCCTACGTCAGTATTGTATAACCTTTTGTCTTTTTTTCCATACAATCCATAAATGTATAGCTCATTTGTGTCTTTATCTATGAGATAATTATTAATAGATAATTGATCAACAAATTTCAAGGCGTTTGATGATACATGAGCACTCACATCCATTTTGCCACCTCCATTATTCGAAAATATGAGTGGTTTCCCAATATTTACATTGTATGTTAGGGTTTTAATGTTCTTTCCGTTAAGATCAAAAATAGCTCTGTGAAGGACAAAAGACTTAATGTCTTTATTGATATATTTAGTAGCGATCTCAAAAGAGTTTTTATGATAGCGTGTTGTATAAGCAAGGTCATCTAAATCATAGTAGTCTTTTTTATTTACGTTATTAAAAAAAGAAGGTTTCTCTAATTTGATAACCTGCGTTTTCTTTAGCTTGTTGTCGTATTTATGCCAAAATAAATCATGCTTTTCAATATTATCAACGATTTTGTTTTTTTCACTTCCTAGACCGTAGGAAAAGTCTTTTGAAAAAAGAAAGAGTCTCTTATCACCATCTACTGTAGCGATTACTTTATTTCCGTCGTAAATTTTAGTGTCAGTCTGCCAGCCCACAGTGTTAAATCCATCACCGGAAAAGGAAGTGTCGTCAAATGGTGACGGTATAAAACGTAAGAATTTCTCATCTTTAACCAATTCCATTGGTTCGGGATTGTCAAGGCTATATAGTTCTACTTTGTTAATTCCTCGGATAGTACCATACGATTTTCCTTTTTTGACAAGCAACTTGTTTTGTTTGGATAAGACTTCAAAGTCCATCGGGTTGTTGTCTTTTTCTATTTTTTCATTGATAATAGTGGTTTGCGCCGATGAAAGAAGAGATGAAAGTAAAGCAATACTAAAAAATAGTCTTCGCATAAATTTTTATTTTTTTAAATCGGCGGCAAAAATAGAATAATTTTTAATGTAAAATGCCTTTCAATCCCAGTGAACACGTACAAAAGGATAATTTATAATGTTTCTTTTTAGTGTCTGTTTTATGGCTTTGAAAGTTAAAATGATAATCGATTTAGTCTGATGTTTGATGTGAAAACAGTACTATGGGTAATCGAAGTTTTTTGTTTTTATTCGGTCTGAATTTTAAAAATAAGCCCGTAATTGGATGTTTCCGGTATGAATCGTTTGACTCGTTTCGCTTTTACGACCCTGGTAGTTCAGATTAACGTCCAGGTATTGCGTCAGGTTTTTTTGTAAAAGCAATCGCCAGGTTAGGTTTTCACCTGCCTGTAATCCTTCCAACATTTGATACGCCACCGGCGATAGTTCGTTTCCGGTAAATTTGTTTTGATAGTACGATAACTCTCCGTTTATCGTAAAACGTTTGTCGGAGGCATAGCTAAACGACGTTCCAATCCGTTGTTGGTTAAGTGTTTCAAAATCGGATATTTTGTTCTCTTTTAACTGGTATTCGTAGAAAATATCCCAACTGGCGTTTTTGGAAAATAAATACGATACTTTGGGCGCCAGTTGATAGCCTTTTAATTCGAAGTTCCGACTCGCATAGTTTTCGGAATACGTATTGGATTGAATGGTTTTTCCGTTAAATCCAAACAACCAGATTTTCTGAACCAAATGCGCATACTGGATTTGATGGGACGAATTGGTGTTTTCCTGCGATCCTACCGATAGTAAGTTTTTCGAACGGTTGGTCAAAAAAGTATAGGTCACGGAATGATCCTGTTTGCCGCGGTTGTAAAACAAACTGTTTCGGAAACTGGAATTCAGTCCGAGAAGGTCGTCGTCTTTTCCAAAAAAAGGATTTAGGTCGAAGTTGTCGCTCTTACGAATAATTTTTCGATCGATAATAAAAGATGTCTGATTGTAAAAATAAGACAACAGTTTTCGAAACCCGGTTTCGTTTTGCCATTGGTTCGGATTTAAAGTTACCGATTGCGAAAATTTGTTCTGATGGGTTTTGATAAAAATCTGGTTCGGTAAAAACACGCGGACATATTTTGCCTGATCCGGGAATTGCGCAATCTCAAATTCTTCCAGTTCCTGAATGCCGTTTCCGTTATAATCGTTCCACATATAAATCCCTTGCCCGGCTTCGACCTGTAAGTAGGTAAATTCCTGCTGGGCAATGCGCCCGGAAGTGGTTTCGTAGGCGGTGGTTACCTGGATCAGTTGGTTAAAATACCGATCGTTGTACAACAAACGGGAGTTTAAAGAAGGTTCGCTACCACGTGCCGGATCTTCGTATTTTAGGTTTCGATAATTGACAAATAAGGATAAATCACTTTTTTCGGTTTGTAACAAGCGCGATTTCAGATAATAAGAACGGGAGGTGTTGACTTTGGTGAGCAGGCCATTTTGTAAACTGTCGTTCGTTCGTTGTAAATAGCCGAATTCCATATAAACTTTTGTACTATCGCCACGACCTACAAAAGCGCCGAATTCTTTAAACCGCTGACTTAAGGCGGTGAATTGGTTGGTTTCTTTGACTTTTTCTTCGTTGTTTTCCATACGTACGCTACCGCCAACCCAGTTTTTGCCAATATGATATTTGGCCTGGGTATTACTTCGGATAAATTTAGAAGTGGAATACGTACTGCTGCTATTTAGAAAACTGCTGTTGTTTCGAATCGCCCATTTGTCCAGTTGAAACTGACCTTCGACTACGTGTCGTGTTCCGGAAAAGCTTTCGGAAAAATCGAGTTTCTCCAATTGATAACGGGCAAAACCGTTGTTGCGGGAATGGGTTGTTTGGGGTAAACGGAAATTTAATCCCGAAACCAATAAGCTTTGATCACCAAGCGGATTCGTCAGGTTCCAGTCGCGGTCAAATTCGATGCTGAAAAGACGTTCGATGGTTTTGAATTTCTGCTGTACAAACTGATAATTCGCAAAACCATCAATTTCCCAGCGTTTGGACCACAGTCGTTGTTTCACATTAAAACGCCCGGCTAATCCCTGGTTGTCCTGATCGTCAATATTCGAAAATAGGTTTTTGTCGTTGTTACTCAAACCAATTTCAAAGTCAACGAGTGTTTTTTCACTGGGATTAAATTTTCCGAGGAAGGTTGCAATCTGAATACTCGTTGGTGCAACCAGTCGAACAATCGGTTCGTAGTTTCCTTGCGGAGCACCGTTTAACGGAGCGATATATTCATAAATACGTCCAACGGCCTGGTTGTTGGCCAGAATATAATTTCCCTGATTATTGCCAACTAAGGTAAAGCGTACATTGTACAATTCGTCCTGCGGATTGTTGGAATAGACATAGGTAGTTACGCCGTTAACGATGACTTTTTTATATAGAATTTTGTTTTCGGAATAGCTATCCGGATAGGCCGAAGGCGCGTTCATCAGGTTGGGATCGTTCCCGGCTTCGCTCAAAATCTGAATTTGTTCGGCCGAAAGGTTTTGTTGTAACGGCTGACTTTTAATATCGCTTTCGGAATATAAAAATCCACCTACGCTCCAGGTGTCGCGTTCGTGGGTTACGCCGCCATAAGCTACATATCGGGTGTAATTTCGGTCGGTATATTGGTATTCGATGTTGATCCGCATTTCGGAAGTGATCGGAAATAACGACGTAAATCGGATCTCGCCCGCATTGTAGTCAATGATATAATCGTTGCTTTCGCCGCGTTTCAATAGGATTCCGTTTACATAAACGCGTTCGGATCCGGAGATCACCAATACGTATAATTCGCCATTCGGGCCTTTTAGTTTATAAGGTCCCTGATTGCCTTCCTGTCCGATAAAGGTACTTCGGGTATATTGGCCGCGAACCAACGCTCCGGCTGCGAAAACATCAGTTTTGCCACCCGTGTCGCCAAAGGTAAAATGGGTGGAGAGTCCCTGTACTTTTTTGTTGAAATTCAGAAAACGGGATTGTCGGTTTTCTAAAAATAAGTCACCGGCACGGACATTCCATTTGTCGGAAAACAATTCGATAAAAATCTGATCGAATTCGTCCAGTTTCTGCGAATAACCGCCTTCCTGTAACGGAATATTGCTATCCTGAATCGACGCGCGAAGGCTTACTTTATCGGAAATCTTTCCGGTGATTTGTAAGTCAAGATTGGAATTTAAAACCGTGTTCTGATTGTTTCCGATCGTGATACCACGGGTGATGCTTCCGGAAGTGTTTAATCCGTCGAACGGTTTAAAGTTGTTAACCGGTTCTCTTTTGATGGTATATAATTGCTGGCCGTTTCCGTTGCTGACTACGCGCGACGGATCGTAAATTGTATATTTTTTGGTGAGGTATTCTGGGAATTTTAAATAGCGGACGGTTAGCGTGTCGCTACTTTGGAAATTATTTCTGAAATGCAATTTGCCTTTCTGGAAATCGACGGCATAATAGGTTGTGTCGATCTCATTTCCGGCTTTGTCCAGTACTTTAAAAAAGGCTTTGTTAATGCTAACGTTGTCAATCGCAATGGTGTCTTGGGTGACCCGGATTTTTTTGGATTTATAGGGCGTTTCAATTTCCTGGGCATAAAGGCCGGAAATACAAAACAATACCAGAATCAAAATCCATTTTTTCAGCATACAGATATAACTCCAAAATGCCAAAAGTAGTGTAATTTCAATAGAAATTTTAAAAAGCAGGAAAGGGAACCGGAAAAAACCGATAAAAAGGATCGTCAAACAACGGTTCTTTTTATCGGTTTGTGGTGCTATTTATTCTTTAGTGATGATCTGCATCGTCTCACGGCTCATTTGTTTTACGAGTACCGTTTTGTCTTTTTCAACCATTTGTACCGCTTTGTCCGTAAAATGACGAATCGTATACAGCGAAACATTTTCGTTATAGGTCACTTTGAATTTCTTAGATAAAGCTGCTTTCAGTTCGTTGAAATGATTAAACTTGTCTTCCAGGCAAACCGAAAAACTAATCGCCGTGTTTTGGATCAGACTCACCTTTATTTTGTACTGATGGAATAATCCGAAAATTGCACTGATGTTTTCTTCCATGATAAACGAAAAATCAATCGAGGAAAGGGAAAGCAGTAACTGGTTTTTCTTAACGATAAAACAGGATGTTTGCGGTTCCAGATCGGCGCCTTTGGAAACACTGGTTCCCGGTAACAGCGGATTGATAAATGATTTTACATATAATGGAATTTCCTTTTTTTGTAGGGGTTGTAAGGTTTTCGGGTGAATTACCGAAGCACCGTAAAACGCCAGTTCGATCGCCTCGCGATAGGAAATCTGATTTAACAGGACTGCATTTTCAAAATACCGCGGATCGGCATTTAAAACACCCGGTACATCTTTCCAGATGGTCACGCTTTCGGCATTCAGACAATAGGCAAAAATAGCCGCCGTATAATCGGAACCTTCACGTCCAAGGGTAGTCGTAAAATTGTTTTCGTCCGATCCTAAAAATCCCTGAGTGATGTTCAAGACGTTTTTTTTGATGTTTTTGGAAATGGTTTTTTGGGTTAATTCCCAATCGACAATCGCATCGCGGTAGGTGTTGTCAGTTTTGATCAAATTACGCACATCTACCCATTGGTTTTTAATGCCGCTATGGTTAAAATAATAACTCAGAATGGTAGTTGATACAATCTCGCCATAACCGACAATCTGATCGTATACAAAATTGTAGTTGGGCGATTTGTTGATACCGAGAAAATACTCCATATCCGTAAAATGACGGTTTACCGCTGTAAATACATCGTGTTTCTCGTCTTCAAACAAATCCAGTAAAATCTGGTTGTGGTATTTCTTGACTTCCTGAATGGAAGCCTTGAGCTCCGCCGATTTATCAAAATAGTTCTTTATAACCACTTCCAAAGCGTTTGTGGTTTTTCCCATTGCCGAAACAACCAGAAGAACATCGTCAAAACCTACTTTTTGCAAAACGTCGTATACGTTTTTAATACTACTGGCATCTTTTACAGAGGCGCCACCAAATTTGAATACTCTCATTGTTTAAAAATTAGACCTAATATAATAGTGTGATTAGAGTCGCTTTAACGCGGCTGTAAGCTGTTTGTGAAATTGCTGATTCCGGCTTCATCCATTTGTACGACGTACCAGTCTTTTAAAACTTTTGCGCCCGATTTTTCGTAAAAGTCAATCGCATTTTGATTCCAGTCCAGTACGGCCCATTCGATACGACGAACATTGTCTTTTTCGCCTTGTTTGATCACTTCGGCATATAAAGCATGTCCCAATCCGGTACCGCGCATTTTCTCGCTTACAATCAGATCTTCCAGGTGAATCGTTTTGCCTTTCCAGGTCGAATAACGATAATAAAATAAAGCCATACCAACAATCTCATGGTCGACTTCGGCGATAAAGGTTTTAAAAAGCGGGTTTTCGCCAAAACCGTCGCGCACCAGTTCCTCGGCGGTAACCACTACGGCATCGGGTTCTCTTTCAAATAGTGCCAGTTCGCGGATCAGTCCGAGTACGGCTGGCATATCTTCTTTTTGTCCTTTTCGGATGTTCATTTTACGGAAATTAAGTGTTTTATTATTGCCGGAATAAAATCTATTGGCATTGCACAAAAATAGCGATATTTGTACTCGAAAACACAACAACAACTCTAATAAATAATGAAAGATCGCAATATAACGTTAGGTGAGTTTATCATTGAAAAACAGGAAGAATTCAAGTACTCATCCGGGGAATTGTCCCGAATTATCAATTCCATCCGTCTGGCGGCAAAAGTGGTGAGCCACAAAGTAAATAAAGCCGGATTGGTCGATATCGTAGGAGCGGCCGGCGAACAAAATATTCAGGGCGAAGATCAGCAAAAGCTGGATGTATATGCCAATGAAGTTTTTATTCAGACGTTGATCAATCGTGAGATTGTCTGCGGAATTGCGTCCGAAGAAAACGACGATTTTATTACCGTTCAGGGAAAAGATGCCAGTCATAATAACAAATATGTCGTGTTAATGGATCCGTTGGACGGATCATCCAATATTGATGTAAACGTATCGGTAGGAACGATTTTCTCGGTGTATCGTAGAATTACGCCTATGGGAACACCGGTAACACTGGATGATTTTTTACAACCGGGAATAAATCAGGTAGCAGCAGGTTATGTGATCTATGGTACGTCGACCATGTTGGTGTATACTACCGGTCACGGGGTAAATGGTTTTACATTAAACCCGGCTATCGGTACATTTTACCTGTCGCACCCAAATATGAAATATGCACCCGATGGAAAAATCTATTCGATTAACGAAGGGAATTATATTCATTTTCCACAAGGAGTTAAAGATTATATTAAATATTGCCAGCTGGAAGAAGGCGATCGCCCATATACATCTCGTTATATCGGAAGTTTGGTGTCCGATTTTCATAGAAACATGATCAAAGGTGGGGTTTATATTTATCCGACCAGTTCCAAAGCACCAAATGGGAAATTGCGTTTGTTGTACGAATGCAATCCGATGGCTTTTATCGCCGAACAGGCCGGAGGGAAAGCGTCCGATGGTTTTGGAAGTATTTTGGAAATCAAACCGACCGAATTGCACCAACGTGTACCGTTTTTCTGCGGAAGCCGGAACATGGTGGAAAAAGCGGAAGAATTTATGACCAACGCGGCGCAATAAGATAAGACCTGTCAGGTTTTGCAAAACCTGACAGGTCTATAAAGCAAAAAAGTCCTGAAAACTCAGGACTTTTTTATTCGGTAAAACCGGATTATTTGTTCATGTTTTGCATTTCGTATATAAACGTGTCCAGGTCTACATTTAAAAGCAATAGGGAAAATGCTTTGTCTACAATATAAGAAGCGTTACTTGGTGTAAAGCCTAATGCCAGTACAAAACGCATCAGGATTTCTTTTTGTTTTGGACCTAGAATATGATCAGCATATACCATGCGGGATAAATCGTATAGACGTTCTAAACGTTGTGTATGTAAATAGGGAGGATTGACCGGATATTTTAACGGATTCTCCAGAATTTCTTCATACTCCTCTTTCGAAATCTCCAACTGAATAGCCAACTTGTCTAAGAAGTTTCTTTCTTCCTGAGTCAGGTCGCCGTCTGCAAGAGCAACTCGTACGATAGCTGAAAAGTGGCCTTTGTTACGGGACTTAAATTCGCTATCAAATAAATCTGAAAATGACATATTTTTACAATTAAATGGTGTTGTACAGGTGCAAATATACTTTATTTCCCATCCTGTTAAAACAAAATAACGGCTTTTGTTAGCGGAGTATAGAAATATCAAAAATAATTGTAAGTTTGGATTCCCAAGTCAAATTAAAAGAAATACTATGTCAGAATTTTGGATATACTTTAACATCGGATTACGTCATGTGCTTGATATCAACGCTTATGATCATGTTTTGTTCCTGATCGCTTTGGTGGTTCCCTATGCGTTTAAAGACTGGAAACGGGTGTTGTTACTCGTAACGCTTTTTACCTTGGGGCATACATTGTCGCTCATGTTGTCGGTGTATGGGATCGTATATATCAAGGCCAATCTGGTCGAATTTCTGATCCCGATTACCATTTTGGTGACGGCATTATTTCATTTGTTTACCGCCGGAAAGTCATCCAAAAACGAAAGTGTCAGTTTTGTGGCTTTCGTGACGCTTTTCTTTGGAATTATTCATGGATTGGGTTTTTCCAATTACTTCAAAACCATATTGCCAGGCGCTGCTTCCGATAAATTACTGCCGTTGCTCGAATTCGCATTGGGTATCGAAACGGCTCAAATTATTGTGGTACTGGTGGTATTAATCCTTTCCTATATTATTCAGACTTTTTTCCGATTCTCGAAACGCGACTGGACACTGGTCATGTCGGCTTTTGTGATCGGTGTGGTATTGCCAATGATCATCGGTAGCGAAATTTGGAACCGCTAAAAAAAATGCTTACCTTTTCAGTATCAGTAGCGAAACGTTTGCGTACTTTTGTATTCCGTATTCCTGCTGTCCGCTATATCGTGTTGGAGCAACAAGGATGTCGCTTCCATCAGGGCTATAGGGATAGGCCATTACCTTTTGTAATGGTTTACAAGTAACTAATACATTTAATGAAAGAACAAAAACGGAATAAATACGATAAGGCTTATCTGAGAATTGCAAAAGAATGGAGTCTGTTGTCGTATTGTAAAAGAAAACAGGTTGGTGCGATAATTGTAAAAGACCGGATGATTATTTCCGACGGTTATAACGGAACACCATCCGGATTTGAGAATTGCTGCGAAGACGACGAAGGGTACACTAAATGGTATGTATTGCATGCCGAAGCGAATGCAATCTCGAAAGTGGCACGATCAACACAATCCTGCGAAGGCGCAACCTTATATATTACCCTATCGCCTTGTAAGGATTGTAGTAAGCTCATTCATCAATCGGGTATTAAACGGGTTGTTTATTATCAGGGGTATAAAGATGAAGAAGGACTTGATTTTCTGAGTAAAGCAGGAGTAGAGGTAGAGCATATTGCTGATTTGGATTGATATGAAAATTAAAAAAATATACTTGCCGGTAATCATCACTACGGCACTCGCTGTAGGTGTGCTTATTGGGGGCTATCTTAACTTTTCGGCTCCAACGGCGAATTTTTCTTCTAACGCGAGTAAAAATAAACTCAATAAGCTACTGGATTTTATCAATAACGAATATGTCGATGAGGTCAATACCGATTCGATTGTGGATATTACCGTAAACGGTATTCTTGAAAAACTGGATCCACATTCGGTTTATATTGCTAAAAACGAATTTGAATCCGTGGCGCAAAGCATGAAAGGTGACTTTGTGGGAATTGGCGTGAATTTCTATACCTATAAAGATTCGGTGGCGGTTATCAAACCCATTGCAGGTGGGCCTTCCGAAAGAGCCGGAATCCGTGCAGGCGACCGTATTCTGTTTGCCGGTAACACAAAGTTGTTCGGAAAGAAAATATCCAACGACACGCTTTTTTCAAAACTCAAAGGAGAAAGGGGATCCAAAGTGGAGCTAACCATTTTTAGAAAAACGGAAAACAAAAAGTTTAAAGTCAATGTAACCCGCGATTTGGTACCAATCAAAAGTGTGGATGTGGCTTTAATGCTCGATAATAAAACCGGATATATTAAAATCAATCGTTTTGCCGAGACGACTTTTAAAGAATTCCATCAGGGATTGTTAAAGTTAAAAGCGGCCGGAGTAAAAGAACTCATTGTCGATGTTCGGAATAATGGTGGTGGCTATATGGAACGCGCGGTGGAAATCGCAGACGAATTCCTGAAAGATAAAGAACAGATCGTTAAAATCAAAAACCGAAAAGGAGTGGAGGACGTGAGTAATGCCACTTCGAAAGGAAGTTTTGAAAACGGAAAACTATACATCCTGATCGATGAAAACAGTGCCTCGGCAAGTGAAATTCTAGCCGGAGCAATTCAGGATAACGACCGCGGACTGATTGTTGGAAGACGATCGTTCGGAAAAGGACTGGTACAACGGGAAATGCCGCTGGGCGATGGTTCTGCTGTTCGTCTAACGGTGGCACGTTATTATACGCCTTCAGGTCGATCCATTCAAAAACCGTATAATAAAGGTCTGGAAGAATATTACGGCGATTTTGAAAAGCGTTTCGAGAACGGCGAATTATACGCATTCGATAGTATCAAAGTTGCGGATAGTTTGAAGTTTAAAACCAAAAAAGGAAAGACGGTTTACGGTGGTGGAGGTATCATTCCGGATATTTTTGTTCCGATGGAAGGAAAACATGGCGATGAAGCATTGAATATGATTATGCAATCCGGAATCGTGAGTTATTTTGTTTTTGAAGAACTGGATCACGAAAGAATGCAATTTCAGAAGTTAAGCATTCCGGAAGTGGAAAATAAAGTGATCAAGACCGACTTTTATTACGATGGTTTCCGTAAGCATTTGTCAAAAAGCGGACTGATTTTTAATCTGGATAAGCATAAAGATAAAGTGAAACAATATCTGGCTGCCGAATTTGTGCGTCAGTTATTTGATGAGCAACATTATTATCAGTTGATTCTAAAAGAAGATCCGATGATTAAAGCGGTATTGGAAGCTGCTAAAAAATAAAGTAAAAGAAAAGGGAGCTTAGCTCCCTTTTTTATTTTCGTATACTGTCGTGCGAATGGGTTTCGATACCATTATTCCACAATGTAAGGAGGTCGGTTGCTACCGATGCGCCACTTCCGGCAGCTATCGCAAGCTGACTTCTCCATCCGGCCAGCGTTCCGGCTACATAAATGCCGTCGGCAACAAGATGATCATTGTTTTTAAGTTGGATGCGATTCTTTTCCGGTAGAGCTTTGCGGTGTGGTTCGATATACTGTTCCAGGCCTTCTATTCCGAAAAGATTGGAGGAACCGATGGCGACTACAATCGCACGGGTTTTATAAGAGGCTTTGTTAGTCGTTACGGTAAAATCGCCTGATGTTCCTTCGACTTTGATGACTTTTTCGTCCGGAATTTGTACGATATGCGGATAGGTTTGCGCCAGATGATCCGTGCTTTCGGTTAGAATTTCCGAACCCAGTTTTCCTGCCGGAATACCATAGGCGTTATTGAATAGCGCGTCTTGTAGCGACGATGCCTTCTGATGGGTGATGATGCCTATTTTTTTATCGGTTACAAAATTCTTTTTATGAGCCGACCCTAATATTAGGGCACACGAAACCCCGGCTACACCGCCACCAATTAACAAAACATCAAACATGTCTTAGTTTCCTTTTGTTTTTTCTTCGATGGCTTTCGACATCTTGAAGATTAATAAAATACAAACAGCGCATAATGAGGCCACAATGCCGATTAACGCCACTAAACTGTTGCCTTCAAAAAGATTCGAAAAATCCAATAACGTTACGTTAAAAACAATTAACCCCAACGCGGCAACGATTAGTATGTATGAGAAAATTTTCATTGTAAATAAAAAAAAGAACTACGAGTAGTTAAATTATGGCGGTGAAATTAGTAAAAATCTGCTTAAACAAACAGACCTTTAACATTAGCCGCAAATAATTTAACAGCGATCGCTAAAAGAACAACGCCAAACACCTTACGGATAACGCCTAGTCCATTTTTACCCAATGTTTTTTCTATTCGGGATGATGATTTTAAAACAAGGTATACGATTAGGATATTGGCCAGGATACCAAAAATGATGTTGATCGTCTGGTATTCCGAACGCAATGATAATAAAGTAGTCATGGTTCCGGCTCCGGCAATCAACGGAAAGGCAATCGGTACGATAGATGCTGTGTTGGGTGCGTCATCTTTATAAAGCGTGATGCCTAAGATCATTTCAAGCGCCAGGAAAAACAATACAAACGAACCGGCAACGGCAAACGAGTTGACATCGATTCCGATAAGTTTTAAAATTTCATCTCCTACAAAAAGGAAGGAAATCATAATAACAGCTGCAACTATGGATGCTTTTTCAGATTGTATATGACCCACTTTGTTACGTAAATCAACAATAATCGGGATACTTCCGAAAATATCGATCACTGCAAATAAAACCATTCCTACCGTAAAAATTTCTTTCCAATCGAATCCCATGCCTATTATTTTTTTAAGACTGCAAAATTATATAAATTTATAACAAAAAATCTAAAAACAAGGTTAATTTTTAACATAAAAATAAAATTGACCTTGAAATGTCTTTGTTTATTGCTTATTTCGCAACGAAAGAGGGTGTTTTACCCCGTTTTAAAGTCCGTATTAATTTGTACCTTTGGCGACTAATTAATGAATTCCGAGTATAATGTTTCAGTTAGGGAAAACCATCGTGTCTGAGGAAATTCTTGAAAAAGAATTTGTGTGTAATTTGTCGGCTTGTAAAGGGGCCTGTTGTGTGGATGGTGATGCCGGTGCACCACTGGATCAGAATGAAGTAGCGATTCTGGAAAAAATTTATCCCATTGTAAAACCGTTTTTACGTCCCGAAGGTGTCGCAGCAATCGAAGCGCAGGGGACCTCGATTGTAGGTTCGGATGGCGAGCTGGAAACACCGCTGATTGACGGAGCGGATTGTGCGTATGTTATTTTTGATGGGCCAACAGCGCTTTGTGGTATTGAACAGGCGTACAATCAAGGTTTGGTGGACTGGAAAAAACCGGTTTCCTGTCATTTGTATCCGATACGGGTTAAAGACTTTTCCGATTTTGCTGCGGTGAATTATCATAAATGGCATATCTGCGACGATGCGTGTTCGCTTGGAAAAGAGCTGGAAGTTCCGGTGTATAAATTCGTAAAAGAAGCGCTGGTTCGTAAGTTCGGGCCGGAATGGTATAGTGAACTTGAAAAGGTGGCCGAAGAACTTAAAAAGTAGATCGGCTGTTTTCTTCTGTAAAGGCTTTAGTTTGGTGTGCTGACGCTGAGCCAAGCGCCTTTTTTTAACTTTATGTTATTTCGTAATGTATTGTTTTTCAAAAATATAGGTTTTTAAACGCGGCTTGAAAGAATTTTCTTCACTTGTTAAAAACTCGTCTTAATTGTGAATAAGTTTGACTCGATTTGTCTTTCTTTTTCCGTTTCAAATACCAATCTTTGTAGTGTGTTTTTCTAAAGAAAAACATAAAATTAATCTTTTAAAAGTCAATGTACTATGTCGGTGATAGAACCAATTTTGCAAGAGAATAAAGACCGTTTTGTTATTTTTCCAATCAAACACCACGATATCTGGGATTGGTATAAAAAAATGGAGGCTAGCTTTTGGACGGCAGAGGAAATTGACTTGCATCAGGATTTGACCGACTGGAATACAAAACTGAATGACGACGAGAAATATTTTATCAAACATATTTTGGCATTCTTCGCGGCTTCCGATGGTATCGTAAATGAAAACCTTGCGGAAAACTTTGTAAATGAAGTACAGTATCCGGAAGCGAAGTTTTTCTACGGATTCCAGATCATGATGGAAAATATTCATAGTGAGACGTATTCTCTTTTGATTGATACCTATGTAAAAGACGAGGCTGAAAAAAATGAATTATTCCATGCGTTAGATGTCTTTCCTGCCATCCGTAAAAAAGCAGATTGGGCATTGCGTTGGATTGAATCCGATTCGTTTGCCGAAAGATTAATTGCTTTTGCTGCTGTAGAAGGAATCTTTTTCTCCGGAGCTTTCTGTTCGATTTTCTGGTTGAAAAAACGCGGTTTGATGCCGGGGCTTACGTTCTCGAATGAGTTGATCTCAAGAGACGAAGGGGTGCATTGCGATTTTGCGGTTCACTTACACAATCACCACTTGGTGAATAAAGTACCGAAAGACAGAATTAAGGAAATCATCACCGATGCCTTAACTATCGAAAGAGAATTTATTACCGAATCATTGCCGGTTAGTTTGATCGGAATGAATGCAACACTAATGACACAATACCTGGAGTTTGTAGCCGACAGATTGTTGGTGGAGCTGGGTTGTGAAAAAGTATATAATGCGAGCAATCCTTTTGATTTTATGGATATGATCTCGTTACAGGGGAAAACCAATTTCTTCGAAAAAAGGGTATCCGAATACCAAAAAGCGGGTGTATTAAACAAAGATACCGACTCGCAGAAAATTAGCTTCGACGCTGATTTTTAAAGAACTGTAATCGACCATGCTAAATGGCGATTGGAACGAAAACCAGTGTGTTTTCTATAAAATTATTTGTATCAATTCATAAATTTTCAATACGATGTATGTAGTAAAAAGAGACGGACGACGTGAGCCTGTAATGTTTGATAAGATTACAGACAGAGTTAGAATTCTATGCTATGGGTTAAACGATTTGGTTGATCCTGTAAAAGTAGCTATGCGAGTTATTGAAGGTTTATACGATGGTGTAACCACATCAGAACTGGATAACCTGGCTGCCGAAACAGCAGCGTCAATGACGGTTTCTCACCCGGATTTTGCACAGTTGGCCGCGCGAATTGCCGTGTCGAACCTGCACAAAAACACCAAAAAATCATTCTCGGAAACCATGACGGATATGTATCTGTATGTAAATCCGAGAACCAACCAGGAATCACCGTTGATTTCGGATGAGGTTTATGAAGTGATCATGGCCAATGCCGAACGATTGGATTCCACAATTATCTATAACCGGGATTTTAACTACGATTATTTCGGATTTAAAACCCTGGAGCGTTCTTATTTGTTACGTATCAACGGACAAATCGTAGAACGTCCGCAACATATGTTAATGCGTGTTTCCGTAGGGATTCACCTTAATGATATCGAATCGGCTATCGAGACCTACGAATTGATGTCGAAAAAGTTCTTTACGCATGCAACGCCAACGTTGTTTAATGCCGGAACACCAAAACCACAAATGTCATCTTGTTTCCTGTTGACCATGCAGGACGATAGTATCGACGGAATTTACGATACTCTAAAACATACGGCTAAGATTTCACAATCGGCCGGAGGAATCGGTTTGTCAATCCACAATGTACGGGCTACCGGTTCGTATATCAGAGGAACAAACGGAACATCCAACGGTATTGTACCGATGTTGCGTGTGTTTAACGATACCGCACGATATGTTGATCAAGGTGGTGGAAAACGTAAAGGTAGTTTTGCAATTTATGTAGAGCCATGGCATGCCGATATCTTCGATTTCCTGGATTTACGTAAAAACCACGGAAAAGAAGAAATGCGTGCACGTGATCTTTTCTATGCGATGTGGATGAACGATTTGTTTATGAAACGCGTTCAGGAAGATGCACAATGGACCTTAATGTGTCCGAACGAATGTCCGGGATTATATGATGTATATGGCGACGAATTTGACGCGATGTATATCGCGTATGAAAATGCCGGAAAAGGTAGAAAAACCATAAAAGCACGTGAGCTTTGGGAGAAAATCCTGGAATCACAAATCGAAACCGGTACGCCATACATGCTTTATAAGGATGCGGCCAACCGTAAATCAAACCAGAAAAATCTGGGAACAATCCGTTCTTCGAATCTTTGTACAGAGATTATGGAATATACTTCAGCCGACGAAATTGCGGTTTGTAACCTGGCTTCCATATCACTTCCGATGTTTGTGGAAAACGGAGAATTCAATCATACACTGCTTTACGATGTTACCAAACGCGTAACCCGTAACCTGAATAAAGTAATCGATAGAAATTACTATCCTGTTAAAGAAGCCGAAAACTCCAATATGCGCCACCGTCCGGTTGGATTGGGCGTACAAGGTCTGGCCGATGCTTTTATCTTATTGCGAATGCCGTTTACCAGTGATGGGGCTAAAAAATTAAATCAGGAAATTTTCGAAACCATGTATTTTGCGGCTCTGACTTCGTCTATGGAAATGGCAAAAGAAGAAGGGCCGTACTCGACCTTCGAGGGTTCTCCGATTTCAAAAGGAGAATTCCAGTACAATCTTTGGGGATTGAGCGATGGTGATTTAAGCGGTCGTTGGGATTGGGCAAGCCTGCGAAAAGAAGTGATGCAAAACGGAGTGCGTAACTCCTTGTTGATGGCACCGATGCCTACCGCTTCGACATCACAAATCTTAGGAAACAACGAAGCTTTCGAACCCTATACATCCAATATTTATACCCGTCGTGTATTATCCGGTGAGTTTATTGTGGTAAACAAACACCTGTTACAGGATTTGGTAAACCTGGGCTTGTGGAACGAAAACCTGAAACAGGAAATCATGCGTGCCAACGGATCGATCCAGAATATCGATATCATTCCTCAGGAGATCAAAGAACTGTATAAAACAGTTTGGGAAATGAGTATGAAGGATATTATCGATATGTCCCGTCAGCGCGGTTACTTTATCGATCAGTCGCAATCGTTAAACCTTTTTATGGAAGGGGCTACTTTTGCAAAATTAACATCAATGCACTTCTACGCTTGGCAGTCCGGATTAAAAACGGGAATGTACTACCTGAGAACGAAGAGTGCTGTCGATGCGATCAAGTTTACATTAAATAACGAGGTGAAGCAGGAAACACCGGCAAAAGAGGAAGAAATCGCTGTAGATGAATTCCGCGCCATGTTGGAGCGTTCCAGAAATGCAGAACCGGACGATTGTGAAATGTGTGGTTCATAATCTGAAAAAACAATGATATAAAACAGCTGTCTTTTGAGATGGCTGTTTCCTTTTTAAGCCAAATTGTATTTGTACATTTGTTCACAACTTAACTAAAACCGTATCGCTTGAGTACTTTATATTTTACCGACAGGAGTAATGTGAATCTGGAAGATGTTGTTTTTAATGAAGCCGTTTCAGGACAGATCAACCAGTTTTTAAAAGAATATCATTTCCGCGAAGTATTGGAACGCTATGAATTGCCGGTGGTGAATAAAATGCTGCTCTACGGAAAGACGGGTTGTGGAAAAACGATGACTGCCAAGGCGATTGCCAAAAAGCTGGATAAAAAGATTATTATCGTAAATCTGGCGAGTATTGTTTCGTCCAAATTGGGGGAAACGGCCAAAAACATCGAAGGCTTGTTTAAAGAAGTGCTGTATGAAAGTGCCGTATTGTTTTTCGACGAATTCGATTCGTTGGGACAAATACGCGATTATGATAATAAGGACAGTAGCGAAATGAAACGCGTGGTGAATGCCATCTTACAGCTGATCGATAATTTTCCGAAAAAATCGATACTCATCGCGGCAACCAACCAGATTCAGATGATCGACGAGGCTTTGGTACGGAGATTCGAATTAAAACTGGAGTTTACACTTCCGTCGCGCGACGTACTCGATACGTATTACAACAGCCTGTTGTCAAAATATCCGGCCGAATTTTGTAAGTTGGAACGGATTTATGACGTGTCGTTTGCCGAAGCGAAAAACCATGTGTTTACAGCGGTAAAAAATAATATTATTCAGGCTGAAATCGAAAAACAACAAAATAACTAGATCCCGTTTGGGAATTTAAAATACACTCCTATGATGCATTGGGAACAATTACTGTCGCTAAAAAGACAGGGCGATACAAGCAAACGTTTGCGTAAGGAACAGGACGATACCCGCTTGGGATTTGAAGTGGATTACGACCGAATCATCTTTTCATCGGCTTTCCGGAGTTTGCAGGATAAAACGCAGGTGATACCCTTGTCAAAAACCGATTTCGTACATACCCGACTTACCCATAGTTTGGAGGTTTCGGTCGTAGGACGTTCACTGGGACGTTTGGTTGGAAAGAAAATCCTCGAAAAATATCCCTATCTGAAAGAAGTGCACGGTTTTCATATGAATGATTTCGGAACCATAGTCGCGGCGGCGGCATTGGCGCACGATATCGGAAATCCACCTTTTGGGCATTCGGGTGAAAAAGCAATTGGTGAATATTTTAAAACCGGAAAAGGAATAAAATACAAAGAGCAATTGGCTGACAAAGAATGGCAGGATCTGATCGATTTTGAAGGGAATGCCAATGGCTTTTCGGTACTCACAGGTTCGCGTCCGGGTAACGAAGGCGGTTTGCGGATTTCGTATGCTACTTTAGGTGCTTTTATGAAATACCCGAAAGAGAGTCTGCCGAAAAAACCAACGTCCAATATCGCCGATAAAAAGTTTGGTTTTTTTCAGACCGATAAAACATTTTTTAATGATGTTGCGGCTGAGTTAGGGCTTATTTCCAATAAAAAAGACGATGCTATCGGTTTCGAAAGACATCCGCTGGCATTTTTGGTCGAAGCGGCCGATGATATCTGTTATACCATTATCGATTTTGAAGATGGAATTAACCTCGGATTAGTCGATGAGGATTTTGCATTGGAATACCTGGTTAAGCTGGTAGGTCATATTATGGATCGAAAGAAATACAATAGCCTGATTACGAAAGAAGATCGAATTAGCTATTTGAGAGCATTGGCCATTAGTAGTCTGATCAGCGATGCGGTTCGTGTGTTTCTTGAAAATGAAGAAGCGATTCTTGAAGGGAAATTCCATATGGCATTGATGGATAAAAGTCAGTATAAAGCGCAGATGGACGATATCATTAAAATCAGCGTAAAAAATATTTACCAGAGTAACGATGTGATCGAAAAAGAAATTATGGGTTATCAGGTGATCAATACGTTACTGGATAAGTTTTGTACGGCGTATAATAATAAGTTCGAAGGAACGGCTACAAATTACGATCAGTTATTGCTAAAATTGCTTCCGGAAAAATTTGTAACCGAAAAAATGAGCCTGTACGAACGACTAATGCATATCTGTCATTTTATATCAATGTTAACTGACGGTAAAGCCTTACAAATTTTTAACATAATTAAAGGTTAAGTGTGATATTATTGATAAGTTAGCAATATTTTTTTGTTAAGTTGAATAAAATTATAATTTTGTGAAACTTGAATTAAAAAGCTAACTAAAAAAAATTATGAAAAAAACTACCCTAATGATGCTGCTATTGGCTGGTAGTGCGGGGTTTGCACAATCTCAAAATGAGCAAATCCAACGCTATTTAACCAATAACCATCAAAAGTTAGGCTTATCCCGACAAGATGTAGCCGATTGGTTTGTGGAAAGTGAAGCCAGTTCTTCAACAACGAAGATCGATAACTACTACGTAAAACAACGCTATAAAGGAATTGAAATCTTTAATGCGGTAACCAACTTTTCGGTTAAAAACGGAGAAGTAATTAATGTCGGAAACCGTTTTATAGCAGATGTAGCAGCAAAAATCAATACCCAGACACCGGTGCTATCGGTAACGGATGGATTGTTAAAGGCGCAAACCCATTTAAAAGTGCCTGCTTTCAGTTCGCAGATTGCTACTAAAATCAGTGATAAAGAATATAAATTAACCAACGGAACGTTAACGGATGATCCGGTTAGTGCAGAGCTTGTTTTCCAACAAATGGAAGACGCTTCCCTGCGACTGGCCTGGGATTATACCTTCTATACGTCCGATTATAAACATTTATGGAGTGTTCGAATCGATGCGGTGAGCGGAGCGATGCTGGAAAATTTTGATCTGGTATTGAGCTGTAACTTCGGTGACGCCAATCATAAAGAACACCATCATACGATAAACTTCAGTAGTAAAGCATTTAAAGATGCAAGTGCTTTGGCGCAGGTACAATCGGGATCATATCGGGTGTATCCGTACAATGTGGAAAGTCCGAATCACGGAAACCGTGAATTATTGGTAACACCACATAATGCAACCGCTTCTCCTTACGGATGGCACGATACTAACGGAGCTACTGGTCCGGAGTTTACCACTACAAGAGGTAATAATGTTTGGGCAAAAGAAGATATTGCCGGTAACAATGCTACTACAGGGGTTAGCCCGAACGGTGGTTTAAGTTTGACTTTTGACTTCCCTTACGGAGGAACCGGTGTAGCGGCATCGACCTATACCAGTGCGGCTACCACGAATCTGTTTTATATGAATAATATCATGCACGATATTATGTATCAGTACGGGTTTAATGAAGCCAATGGTAACTTCCAGCAAAATAACTATGGTCGCGGTGGAACCGTGACTTTTAACGGAGATCCTGTTTTGGCAGATTCTCAGGATGGTAGTGGTACAAACAACGCAAACTTCTCAACTCCGGTTGACGGTCAGTCGCCACGTATGCAAATGTATTTGTGGAATGTAGGGCCACGACCTAACTTTTTCCGTATAAATTCACCAGCGTCTTTGGCTGGAGCCTATTTTGCAGTAGATAATAACTTTACAAGCGGTCACGTAGCAGTGCCAGCGGCACCAGCAGGAATTACAGCCGATCTAGCTCTTTTTGACGATGGTGTTCCGGATAATGCCGATGCTTGTACAGCAGCCATCAACGGAGCGCAGTTAGCGGGTAAAATCGTTTTGGTTCGCAGAGGATCTTGTGATTTCGTAAATAAAGTAATGTTTGCTCAAAATGCCGGTGCCGTGGCGGTTATCGTCGTGAATAATCTGGATGAATATATGGTTATGGGTGGTGCAAATGCAGGCATCACGATCCCGGCTATTTTGGTAAGTCAGTCGGTAGGAAATGCGATAATTGCCGGTATGCAATCCGGAGCGGTTAATACGACCTTATCTTATGAAACAGTTAACTTCGTGAATTCGGATGGTGATTTTGATAATGGGGTGATTTCACACGAATACGGTCATGGTATTTCTTCCCGTTTAACCGGTGGACCTGCTGCTGCAAACTGTTTGACCAGTACGGAGCAAATGGGCGAAGGTTGGTCGGATTTCTTCGCGTATTTATTACAAATCAAAGCGGGCGATTCTCCGGTTACCGGAAAAGGAATTGCAACCTTCCTTGCCAATCAGCCTACGAATGGTTTGGGAATCCGTCAATATAAATATTCAACCGATTTTGGAATCAATCCACTTACATATGGCGATACCAACGGTTTATCCTATACTGATCAGAATGGTACATTACGAGTTGATGTACACGCGGTAGGAACCGTTTGGGCTACTATGTTATGGGATTTAACATGGGCCTATATCAATAAATATGGTTATGATCCGAATATCTATACCGGAACCGGTGGTAATAATAAAGTTTTACGTTTGATCATCGACGCGTTAAAATTACAACCGTGTAATCCTTCATTTGTTTCCGGAAGAGACGCGATTATCGCAGCCGACCAGGCGACAACCGGAGGACAGAATTACTGTATGATCTGGGATGTTTTTGCCAGAAGAGGTTTAGGAGTACATGCATCAGCAGGTATGAATAGCGGTGTGGCTGCAATCAACGATCAGGTGGAAGATTTTACAACGCCTCCGCAAGGACCAAACTGTACGATGGCTGTAGATTATTTTGAGAATAAAGACATGATCAAAGTATATCCAAACCCATCTAACGGAACGTTTAATGTGTTTATCGGAAACTATACCGGTAAAGTATCATTACAGGTGTTTGATATAAACGGAAGAAATGTATACAGTCAGAAAGTTGAAGATTTCAATGTTGAAAAAACAATCAACCTGAAAGGATTACAATCAGGAATGTATATTCTTAAAGTTGAAGGTGATAATTTAAATCATACCCAAAAGGTTATATTAAATTAATTCTAAAATAAAAAAGGTTCCGAAAGGAACCTTTTTTTATATCTTAAAATGTGTAACTCAAACCGATTCCTAATAGTTGTTTAAACTGAATTTTAGGTCCTTGGGTAACCTGTACGCCGTCGATCTCTTTTTTCGATTTGATATCATCGTCATAAACAAGGTTCGTGCCGATATTGGCTTTGACATATTCGTTAACGACAAGGTCTAGTTGTAATTGCCAGTCGACATCAATATTGCCAAAATTATTCAGATAATCGGTATAAAGGCTTAAGCGATGGTCGAGGAATATGTTTTTGTAGACTTCGGTTTTCCATTGGTTGGTAACTAAAATACCGACTTCCGTTCGCGATCTTTTACCATGGGTAATCAGATTTCCGGCTTCGTCGTAGATCGCTTTGTCAACCCCAAAAGCACCCTGATCGGCCAAACGCTGATCCAATACCAATGTAGTTTTCTGAGTTAAAGGTGAAAAATAAGCATTTAGCTTTTGTTCCTTATTGGAATACTCGGCTCCGACACCCAGAAATAAATAGGCCGGCGCAAAGGCTTTGGAAATCGCCAGATCGGTATTCGGATAGGCATATCCGCTGGTAAACTGCGTGTTGAAATTTAGTTTCGCACTGTGGTACCAGTTTGAAATACTGTCGTGACGGTAACCAAAGGTCGAATTGAACTGAATCGCGTCATCGGTCTTCCGAAGTTCACGCTCTTCCTGCTTGTTAACGCCATAGCGTACGATGAGTTCGTTTTTCCACTTCACATTACCTTTGACATAGTTTCGTAAAAAAGCACCCTTTAAAAGGCCTGAAATGGAGTTGTTTCCTCCAACGCTCCAGTTGATAAAAGCGATTTGGCTAAAATCAAGTCCGACACTGTTTTTTTTGTGCCAGTAGGAGGTGGTGTCGGGAATTGTAGTTCTTACTACGTCTTGTGCATTACTTTTCTGAATGGCTAAAATAAAAAGTAATCCGATTAGATACGGAGTAATCTTCATGGTAAATTTAGTTTTTAATTTTCTTTAGTTTGGCAAAAGAGGTTAAAATCAATAACTTGAAAATAGTGTTATCAGACTGTTAACATCAATTTTGCATTTTTTTTGCTGCTCAATAACTGTGCCGTGCTCGATAAATTCGTCCGGAATACCCAGTATTTTAACACTTAACCCGGTATAATGAGCACTTACATACGCCGCAATAGTACTTCCGAAACCGCCTAATACGGATCCGTCTTCTATCGTAATCAGTTGTTCGTGGCTGTTACAGATTGCTTCCAGAGTTGCAATGTCCAGTGGTTTTATAAACGGAAAATGATAATGGGAAAACAAATCGCGATTTTCTGTTTGTTCCAAAGCTTGTAATACATTGTTTCCTATGGTTCCGGTGGATAAAATGGCAATTTTGCTACCTTTCGAAAGTCTTCGGGCTTTACCGATTTCAATTTTTTCGAACGGAAGTTGCCAGTTTTGAACATAACCTCTTCCTCTTGGATAACGTATTGCTATCGGGTGATCCAGTCCTAATTGCGCGGTATACATACCGTTTCGGAGTTCGATTTCATTTATAGGGGCAAATAAAATCAGATTGGGAACACAGTTTAGGTAAGCTATGTCGAATACACCCTGATGCGTAGCGCCATCTTCTCCAACCAGACCGGCTCGGTCCAGACAGAATATAACGGGTAAATCCTGTAAGGCCACATCATGGATTACCTGATCGTAGGCACGTTGCAGGAAAGTGGAATAGATATTACAAAATACAACCATTCCCTGAGTGGTCATTCCGGCGGCCAGTGTCACGGCATGTTGTTCGGCAATACCCACATCGAAAGCGCGATCCGGGATTTCGTCCATCATAAATTTAAGCGACGAACCAGTGGGCATAGCCGGGGTAATCCCGATAATACGTTCGTTTTGATGCGCCAGTTCGACTAACGTTAATCCGAATACATCCTGGAATTTTGGCGGCAGGTTTTCCTCCAAACGAGGGAGAATCTCTCCGGTTGTTTTGTCAAATTTACCCGGAGCGTGATAACGAACCTGGTCTTTTTCGGCCTGTTCGAGTCCTTTTCCTTTTGTGGTGGTAATATGGAGGAATCTTGGTCCTTTTTTATCTTTTAATCGGATCAGTTCTTTAATCAATAATGGAATGTCATGACCGTCGATTGGTCCGGAATAATCAAAGTTTAACGAACGGATCATGTTGTTATCCCTTGGATTGCTACCGTCTTTTACCGATGTCAGGTATGCTTTTAAAGCGCCAACGCTTGGATCGATCCCAATAGCGTTATCGTTTAAAATTACGAGTAAATTGGCATCGGTTACACCGGCATGGTTTAAACCTTCAAAAGCCATTCCCGAGGCAATCGAAGCATCGCCAACTACAGCGATATGTTGTTTCTCGGTTTCGCCTTTTAGTTGGGAAGCAATAGCCATTCCCAAAGCGGCCGAAATAGCGGTGGAGGAATGTCCAACGCCAAAAGTATCGTAAATACTCTCGTTGCGATTCGGGAAACCGGAAATGCCGCCCAATTGACGGTTGGTGTGGAATACCGCGGCACGTTCGGTCAGGATTTTATGACCGTAGGCCTGATGTCCGACGTCCCATACCAATTGATCGTCCGGAGTGTTAAAAACATAATGTAGGGCTATGGTCAGTTCTACAACTCCTAAACTCGCACCCAAATGACCTTCCTTAGTAGACACAATGTCGATGATAAACTCACGCAGTTCCTGTGCCAGAACCGGAAGTTCCGCAATAGGGAGCTTGCGTAAATCGGTGGGAGATAGTATGTTTGATAAGAGTTTTGCTGCCATGGTGCAAAGGTACAATTTGAAATTGTATTTTTGTTTTTATGGAAAACATTTTCACGGACGATTATTTTATGAAAAAGGCACTCCAGGAAGCGGAGATTGCTTTTGAAAAAGGAGAAATTCCGGTCGGAGCTATTGTGGTTATCGACAATCGGGTAATTGCCAGAAGTCATAATCTGACGGAGTTGTTAAACGATGTTACGGCACATGCCGAAATGCAATCGATTACAGCGGCGGCCAATTTTTTGGGTGGGAAATACCTGAAAGACTGTACGCTTTACGTAACACTGGAACCGTGTCAGATGTGTGCAGGAGCATTGTATTGGAGTCAGATTTCAAAAGTGGTTTACGGGGCCTATGACGAGCACCGTGGTTATCGTAAGATGGGCGCGCAATTGCATCCGAAAACAGTAGTGGTTACCGGTGTTATGGAGCAGGAGTGCGGGGCTTTAATGAAGGCTTTCTTTCAGAAAAGACGCTAATTATAGGCATAAAAAAACCGCTCCGTTTCACAACGAGCGGTTTTGGATTTATTTAATTTCACTTCCATCTTTGTCGAAGAAGTGATATTCTAAGTACGTGTAAGCGTCACGAGGTATAACTTTCACCCATTTTTTATGTTCAAAAAACCATTTTGAACGTAATGATGGAAAACCTTTAGTTATATACGCAGCCACAAAGGGATGCGCATTCAGAACCACTTTTTTGTGATCCTTAAAAATTCGTTCTAGATCAGCCGATATTTTATCAATAATCAGGATAGGAGCTTCAATTTCCCCGTTTTCATTATTCGGGTTTTCTTCTCTTGTTTTGATATTAACTTCGGGTCTGACTCTTTGTCTAGTAATTTGAATTAATCCAAATTTGCTAGGAGGCAAGATTTTATGTTTTGCTTTGTCATCGCTCATTTCCTCTCGTAAGAAATCGTAGAGCACTTTACGGTTATCAGGATTTGACATATCGATAAAATCGATTACAATAATACCACCCATGTCGCGTAATCGTAATTGTCGGGCTATTTCGGCCGCAGCAATCAGATTCACTTCTAAGGCGGTGTCTTCCTGGTTTTGCGCTTTGTTCGAGCGGTTACCGCTGTTGACGTCGATTACATGTAAAGCTTCGGTGTGTTCTATGATTAAATAAGCTCCTTTGCTCATAGATACCGTTCTTCCAAATGACGTCTTAATTTGTCGCTCTATGTTGTATTTCTCAAAAAGAGGTAACTCTTTCGATTGATAATGCTTAACAATAGATACTTTAGCAGGAGCTATTTCTTGCAAATACTCCTTCGTTTGATAATACAGATCCTCATCATCAATATGAATACCGGTAAAGGTATCATTAAAGACATCGCGTAGTATTGAGGACGCTCGGTTGAGCTCGCCTAATACTTTTGAAGGATGATGAGCTGTGGGGATTCGCTTACACATTGTGGTCCATTTGTCCAGCAAATTCTGTAAGTCTTTGTCGAGTTCAGCTACTTTTTTGCCTTCTGCTACTGTTCTGACAATAACACCAAATCCTTTTGGTTTGATAGATTGAACCAAACGTTTTAATCGGTCTTTTTCTTCTTTCGATTCGATTTTTTGTGAAATCGAGATGCGATCCGAAAAAGGAACTAAAACAACATATCGCCCGGCCAGTGAAAGTTCAGAACTTATTCGTGGCCCTTTGGTGGATATCGGTTCTTTAACTACTTGAACTAAAATTGACTGATTGGCACTTAACACGTCGGATATAGCACCATCCTTGTCGATCTCAGGTTCAAAAGGAAAGTTTTTTAGGGAGAAATCTTTTATTTTACCTGCGCTTACAAGTTTGATGAATTTCATTAGAGAAGATAGGTTCGGACCTAAATCATGATAATGTAAAAAGGCATCTTTTTCGAAACCTACATTTACAAAGGCCGCATTCAATCCTGCTACCGGTTTTCGGATCTTGGCAATAAAAATATCACCTACCTGAAAGCCGTTTTTTTCGCCCTCTTCTCTGTGTAATTCAATTAGTTTTCCATCTTTTAATAAGGCAAAATCTACCGCTTCTGAACTGGATCGGATAATTAATTCCTTGTTCACTTGGTACATTTTTATCCATACAATAATAGCTGCTATCGAAATAGTGCTACCAGCGTACAGATGGATTTAACATTAAATTTACAGGTTTTACCCGGGAAACCATAATTCGAATAGCAAATAAATAACTATAAATCATCGATTTGTAGTTGAAAACTTACTGATTTGTTCCGTTTTTTATGATTTCAATTTCAATGAACTTTAAACTTTAAAAAGAAAAAAGTAGTTTTAAACTACTTTTTCTTCTTATGACGGTTAGCTCTCGCTCTCTTTTTACGTTTGTGAGTTGCTACCTTATGTCTTTTTCTTTTTTTACCACTTGGCATAAATTGTAGTGTTTAGAGTGATTAATAAATTAGTTAACTTTTACTTCAGTATTCGTTTTCACGCCATCAACAAAAACTTTTGCTGGTTTGAAAGCCGGGATGTTGTGGGCAGGAATCTTAATTGTAGTATTTTTAGAGATGTTTCTACCGGTTTTCTCAGCTCTTGTCTTGATGATAAAGCTACCAAAACCTCTTAAGTATACGTTGTCACCAGTTTCTAATGAGTTTTTTACTTCGTCCATAAAAGACTCAACTGTTGCTTGTACATCTCCTTTTTCTAGACCCAATTTCTCGGAAATTTTCGCTACGATGTCTGCTTTCGTCATTTTCTTTCGTATTTATATTGATGTGTAATTTTTTGAGTTTGCAAATATAGGAATTAAAAATACAATATTTCAACCTTAATCGATTAAAATTTAATTACATAAAGTTTTATTTTTGTATCCTAATTTTTTATAATGGATTTTTCTAACTCGTTAATCCAGTGGTATTTGCGGTCTAAGCGCGATTTGCCATGGCGAAAAACGGCTGATCCCTATCGTATATGGCTGTCAGAAATCATGTTACAACAAACGCGAGTTGCGCAAGGTTTGCCCTATTTTTTAGCGTTTGTCGAAGCTTTTCCAACTGTTTTTGATCTGGCGAATGCCGATGAGGAAAAAGTGTTAAAACTCTGGCAGGGTTTGGGCTACTATTCGAGAGCGCGAAATCTGCATGCTACGGCGCAATACATCGCTTTTGAAAGAAACGGTGTCTTTCCCGAAAATTATGAAGGGCTTTTAAAGTTAAAAGGTGTAGGCGAATATACTGCAGCGGCAATTGCTTCGATTTCCTATGGAGAACCGGTTCCGGTAGTCGATGGGAATGTGTTTCGCGTTTTGGCCCGGTATTTTGATGTGGAAACGGATATTGCTGCTCCGGCGGCTAAAAAAGAATTTAAAGCATTGGCGGCCGAGTTGTTGCCGGCAGATAAGGCATCGCTATTTAATCAGGCGATGATGGAATTCGGTGCTTTGCAATGTGTGCCTAAAAATCCCGATTGTCCTTCGTGTGTGTTTAATGGCAGTTGTGCGGCCTTGCAAAAAAAGAAAGTGGATCGTCTTCCGGTAAAATTAAAGAAAACAAAAGTTACCAATCGTTATCTGAATTATATCCTGTTTGTGGATCCATCCGGGAAAACGGTTGTCCAAAAACGACAGGATAAAGGGATCTGGTTCGGATTGTACGAGTTTCCGCTGGTTGAAACAGCCGCTGATATACATCGCGATGCCATGCCGGAACAGATTGTAAAAAGTGTCGTAATTCCGCAGGGCGGAAGTTTGCAGGAATTCCGTCTTTTAAACGAAAAACAAATTCTTCATAAGCTTTCGCACCAACATTTGCATATTTATTTTTGGGAGTTAAAGACAACCGATACAATATCAGGCAGTTTGTCATGGGATGATGTTGAGAAGCTTCCATTTCCTATTGTGATATATAATTTTATCACAGAGTACGTAATAAATAAATAGATTTAGTATATTTGAGTTAATAAATAGGTACGAGCCATGAACGGAACGGTAAATAAAGTCATGTTAATTGGACATTTGGGAGATGATGTAAAAATGCATTATTTCGAAGGAGGTAATTGTATTGGACGTTTTCCTCTTGCAACCAATGAGGTGTATATTAACAAAACGACAAACGAAAGAATCACTTCTACAGAATGGCATAATCTTGTGGTGCGCAATAAGGCGGCTGAGATATGCGAAAAATATCTTTCGAAAGGGGATAAAATTTATGTGGAAGGCCGTATCAAATCCAGACAATGGCAAGCCGAAGACGGTACTACGAAGTATACTACCGAAATCCAGGTGACCGAGTTTACCTTTTTAACGACGAAAAAGGAAATCGAAAACAATAAACCGGGTTTCCCGACTTCGGGCGATACTTCCAAACCATCATTTGATTCACCGGGAACACCCATGCAAAATGATGATATGCCGTTTTAATTGTTTAACTAATTCTGTTTGATTTGGACCCAGGCCCCGTCAGTTTACTAAGTACTATAGATTTTAACCTTATACTTCTAATTGCAGGAATAGTGTTCCTGTTGTTCTGTTCTGCACTGATATCCGGTGCCGAAACCGCACTTTTCTCACTTAATAAAAAAGAAATCGAAAACCTGAGAGCGATCGACACTGTTCGGGGAAAGCAAATCGGGAAATTATTGGAAGCGCCTAAGAAATTGTCAATGACTTTTCTGGTGGCTAATAATTTTGCCAATATTACAATTGTAGTTTTGTTTTCCTATCTGGGCGACAGGGTTTTTTCGGAATTGATGGCTATCGGAACCAAAATTCTGCTGGAAATCGCATTGGTAACGGTATTGATTCTTTTCTTTGGAGAGGTATTGCCTAAAATGTATGCGACCCGGAATAATGTCAAATTTGCTCAGGATGTAAGCCGTTTAGTGTTTTTTTTGGACAAGCTGCTCACGCCGGTTAGTATTCCGTTGCGAAAAATAATTATCTATCTGCATAAAAAAATCGGGAAAGAAAAAGAAAATTTCTCGGTCGATCAGTTGTCACAGGCATTGGAAATGACCGATTATGGTGATACAACTAAAGAAGAACAAAAGATACTGGAGGGGATTGTAAGTTTCGGAAATACCGAAGCCCGACAGGTGATGAGCCCTAGAATTGATGTGTTTGCATTGGATATGGAAGATTCCTTTTCGGAAATTGTAGCGCAGATCGTAGAAAAAGGCTATTCCCGAATACCGGTTTTTAAAGAAGATATCGACCATATTGAGGGTATTTTGTTTGTAAAAGACTTGCTTCCTCATATCGATAAAACGGATTTTGAATGGCGAAAGTTGCTTCGGGAACCGTTTTTTGTGCCTGAAAATAAAAAACTGGATAACCTTTTAAAAGAATTTCAGGGCATGAAAAATCACCTGGCGATTGTGGTGGATGAATATGGTGGTACTTCCGGAGTGATTTCGCTGGAAGATATTCTGGAAGAAATCGTTGGGGATATCAGTGATGAATTTGACGATGAGAATATTGTTTTTTCACAGATCGACACCAAAAACTTTTTGTTTGAAGGGAAAATTAGCTTAAAGGATTTTTATCGGATTGTACCGGTAAACGAAGAGGTTTTTGAAACCAGTAAGGGTGAATCGGAAACACTGGCCGGATTTATTTTGGAGATTTCGGGAAATTTTCCGAAAAAGCATCAGAAAATAAATTTTGCAGATTGTATATTTACCGTCGAATCGGTAGATAAACGCCGAGTCAAACAAATTAAAGTGACTTTGATTGATGAATAGAATACTTAAAAATACAGCTTTCACATTGTTGATGGCTACAGGATCACTGCTTACGGCTTGTAAAGGCGATGTGGTGCCAAAGCCAAAAGCGTATCTTAGTCTGGAATATCCAAAACCGGAATACACACCTTTTAGCGATGGATGTGCGTTTACTTTTGATGTAAATAGCCGAACGAAGATCAATAAAAAAGGAGCGTGCGGGTTTGATATCAGTTATCCAAATATGAAAGGAACCATTTATATCGATTATAAACCGGTTAATAATAATATTGATGTCTTGTTACGGGATGCGCAGAAACTGACCTACGAGCACGTGATTAAAGCCGATGATATACAGGAACAACCGTTCATTAACAGAAGGGAGAAGGTATACGGAATGTTTTATCAGGTAGGCGGAAATGCGGCAACCAACGCGCAGTTTTATGTGACGGATAGTACCAGGCATTTTATCGTTGGATCGGTGTATTTTTATACCAAACCCAATTTTGATTCGATAATGCCGGCGGCAAATTATATTAAAAACGATATGCGCAGGATCATGGAAAGCCTGCGATGGAAATAAAAAAAGCGCCCGGAAGAGGCGCTTTTTTTATGTAGCAAAGCCTTTTGATTAGGCTTTTTTCAATTCTTCTTTCATGTTCGACACTTTATAGGTCTTTCCGTCGGCAACGCCTTCAACCGTTTGTGTTAGTGACGAAGCTGATTGTTTGTTGGCGTCGAATTCAACGGTGGCTGTTTTGGTTTCGAAGTCAACTTTTGCAGAAGTTACACCATCCAAACGGCCTAATTTGTTTTCGATCGTAGCGGCACAACCCATTGCACAAGTCATTCCTTCGATGTTAAAACTTGCCGTTTCCATTTTGGCGGCAACATCTTTAGTGTTCTCGGTAGCTACCGTTCCTTCGGTAGTATTTTTCTCTTCTTTTTTACAGCTAACCAATGCAAATGCGGCAAATGCAAATACGGCTATTTTTTTTGTGATATTCATAAGGACTATTTTAAGATTAAAAAGCTCTTTTGGAGCGCGTTACAAAATTATAAAAAAAGGACCGTTTTCCCGTTTTATTATTGGACTTTTACGTCTTAAAAAAATACTAAAATGACAAAACAGATCAAATGGATATTGCTGATTGGACTTGCTTTAATCTGGGGAAGTTCTTTTATCCTGATTAAAAGAGGTCTTGTTGGATTAACACCTTTTCAGCTGGGCGCTTTGCGGATGTTGTTTGCGGCCGCTTTTTTATTGATTGTTGGATTTCGAAGTCTTACTAAGATTCCTTCGAATAAATGGAAATACATTGCCTTAACTGCTTTTGTCGGGACGTTTATGCCGGTGTTTCTGTTTTCTTTTGCTCAGACGGAAATCAGTAGTGCAACCAGTGCCATCCTGAATTCGCTAACGCCTTTAAATACGTTGTTGCTGGGGGCGTTTTTATTCGGATTGGAATTTCAGCGCCGACAGTTTTTCGGGGTCATTATAGGGCTTATCGGATGTGTGGTGTTGATTTATTCCGGAGCGAAAAGTAATCCCAATCAGAATTATTATTTTGCGATTCTGGTGGTGATTGCAGCGGTTTGTTATGCGATGAATGTAAACCTGATCAAAAAATACCTATCGGATGTGAATTCATTGAGTATTACGACCGGAAATTTTGTGGTGTTGATGATTCCAGCGATTATCGTATTGTCCTGTACCGATTTTTTCCAGGTAGCGGGTCAGGCGCAAGTACAGGAATCGGTGCTATATATTGCCATTCTGGGGATATTGGGAACCGGTATTGCGAATATTATTTTCTTTAGACTGATCCAGATGTCATCACCGATTTTTGCGTCTTCTGTGACCTATCTGATTCCGGTGGTTGCTTTTGTCTGGGGAATATTGGATAATGAAAAAATGGAACTGTTTCAGATTGTAGGAGCGTTGATCATTTTGATAGGCGTTTATTTCTCCGCACGAAAATAAAAAAGGCCGCTCGAAAGCGGCCTTTTATTTTGATTCGGGTTATTGATTACTGAAAGTCAGCAGCAGTAACGCCTTCGTTGATTTTTACATCCGATGTCGTGAAATCAAGATCCATACCTACGTTCATGATTGTTTTGTAAGGAACTTTGATGCCTTTTACTTCTTTATAGTCGCTGTAAGAAACCATTTGTGTCATTTTCTGACCGGCTCTTTCCATCGTTTTTGCTTCTCCAACTTTTAAACCTGTTTTTACATCATAGTATAAAGTCGATTTGCCGTTTTCGATAGCATAAGCATCTGCTCCGTTGATCGTTTCGATTCCTTTGATTTTAAGGTCGGCTCTTTTAGCGTAAGCTAATTCCGGGAAAGCAGCAGCGTTTTCTTTTTTCTCTTTGAACTCCTCAGCAGTAAAGTCTTTGCGTTGTCCTTGTTGTACCGCATAAGCCGCTTTGTCGCTCACAACTTGTTTTGACATTGACATACCCGCAACTTTCATTTCCATTAACGATTTGTTATCGGAAGTGTGTTTGCTGATCAATTCCAATGCCTGTCCCTGGATAGAAGCTGTTGAAACGGTAGCAATTGATTTTACTCCGGTTACGGCTTTTTCACCACCAATTGCTTTGATATAGTTGTCGAATACTGTTTTGGCAGTAACTCCAGCAGGAATTGGTTTGTTTACTACTGGTTTTTCAGTTGGATTTCCGTATTTATCAAAGTAGAAAATAGGTGTTTTTAATGACGTTAATCCCGGTAATACATCAGCTGCTTTTCCAACTACGATAATACGAGTGTTATCAGCAAGGAAATATTTGTTAGCCGCGTTACGGATATCTTCCGGTGTAACGGCACTGATGTTTTTAATATAGTTTTCGTAGAAATCTTCCGGCAAGTTTTGAGTTGCAGTGTTTAACGCATAACGGGCAATAGTAGCCGGTTTTTCAATTTGCATTACGAAGTTTCCGATGTATTTGGCTTTCGCATTTTTAAGATCTTCGGCCGAAACCAGGTCGGTTTTGATACGTTTTAATTCGTTGAAAAATTCAACAACGGCACTGTCGGTTACAGCGTTTCTAACAGAAGCTGATGAACGGAATTTTGTTGCATATTTTCCAGCTCCGATTGAAGAGTATGCGCCATAAGTCCATCCGTGTTTTTCACGTAGGTTTAGGAATAAACGTCCTTCACCACCACCACCTAAGATTTGGTTGGCCAATAAAGTAGCAAAATAATCTTTGTCGGTCATTTTTAAGTTCACCGTGTTGACCAATGCAATTTCCGATTGTACTGCGTTTGGCATATCCACAAAGTTAATTTGAGAATACTGAACGTTTTTAGGGTCAGAATACGTTAACTGTGGCGCGATGGCTTTTTTCCACGAACCGAAAAGTTTTTCAACGGTTTTTTTGGTTTCTTTTAAATTTACGTCACCAATTACAACAAGGTAAGCATTTCCTGGAACGAAATAGGTGTTGTAGTTTAAAACCACATCGTTTAAGGTTACTTTGTTGATGCTTTCTTCGCTTAAATATTCTCCGCTAGGGTGCGTTTTTCCAAATGCTAAAACGTTTTCAACGCGAGAAGCTACAGCTGTAACGCTTTTCTCCTGCGATTTGATTCCTTCTAGTAATTTGGCTTTTTCTTTGTCGAATTCTTCCTGAGTGAATACCGGGTGTAAAGCACCTTCGGCCATTAATTCAAGGATTCTTCCGGCATATTTGGATAATCCACTGGCATTTGCTCCGTTAGAAGAAAAGCTGATGTTGGCTCCTAAAAAGTCGGTTTCGTCGTTAAAAGCGTCTTTGGATATTTTTTTGCTTCCTTTTCCGATCATGCTGCTCGTTAAATCGGCAACACCTTTTTTATCTCCTTCCGCATATGGAGGATTGTCTAAAGTAAGGGTGTAGGAAACGCGTGGTAATTTATGGTTTTCAACAACCATTACTTTTAAACCATTTTTTAGAGTAAAGGTTTCCGGTTTTTTAACATTGATAGTTGGTGCTGGTCCCGGTTTCGGTTGAGGTCTGTCTTGTGCTTGCATAGTAATCGATAAAAACAAGCTCGCTGCTATATATATAAATTTTTTCATGATGAATGGCTGCTTAGTTTTGTGCTTTGTCTTTTGCTGGAGTATAATCTAAAATCAAACGTTGGTTCGGGTTTAAGTATTTCTTCGCCACGTCTCTGATTTCTTCACGCGTAATGGAACGGTAAATATCAATTTCATTATTGATTAGGTTTACATCACCATATAATAAATAGTACGATGCCAGATTTTCGGCAACACCTTCAAGGTTGGAATTGCTGTTTACATTTTGGTTTTCGTACTGGTTTTGTAATTTTTGGAAGTCTTTTTCAGAAATTAACTCCGTTTGTAATTTTACGATTTCCTCATCCATTCCTTTGATTAAGTCAGCAGGAGTGTTTGGGCTTAATGGTAAACCGTAGATGAAATACACGCCATAGTCTTCCTGACTGTAGTTGAAGGCTCCGATTTGTAAAGCCATTTTTTTCTCGTCAACCATCTTTTTGTATAGTCGGGAACTTTTTCCGTCAGATAGAATAGAAGAGATCATATCCAATACTCTTGCATCACGCGTTTTCATCGATGGCGTTCTGTAGGCAGTTACAGCCATTGGGATCTGAATGTTCGGATCTTCGTAAGTTGCGTGGATTGTTTGTGTGATTGGAGCTTCTTCGAATTTTTCACGGGTAATCGGAGTTCCTTTCTGGATTGGTCCGAAATATTTTTGTACCCATTCTTTCGCCTGAGCCGAATCAAAATCTCCGGCAACAACTAATACTGCATTGTTAGGAATGTAGAATTTTTTGTTAAAAGCCTGGAATTCCTGTAATGTAGCTGCATCCAGGTGTTCCATCGAACCGATTGGTGCCCAACGGTACGGGTGTTTGGTAAAGATGTTCTTTTTAACTTCAGTAAATAAATTACCGTAAGGCTGATTGTCTACACGTAATCTTTTTTCTTCTTTAACAACTTCGTTTTGAGTGTCTACACCGATCTGGTTGATAACCGGGTGCATTAGTCTTTCGGATTCCATCCATAAAGCCAGTTCCAGATTGTTTGATGGGAAAACTTCGTAGTAATACGTTCTGTCGTCCGACGTGTTGGCATTGTTGTTTCCACCGTTGGCGGTTACGATTTTAAACCATTCGCCACGGGCGATGTTTTTGGTTCCTTCGAACAAAAGGTGTTCGAAAAAGTGTGCGAATCCCGTTCTGCTTGGGTTTTCGTCTTTGGCACCCACATGGTACATTACCGATGTAACAACTACCGGAGCCGATGGGTCCTTGTGTAAAATCACATGAAGTCCGTTGTCTAAATTGTATTCTTCAAACGCTACTTTCTGCGCTGAAGCTACGCCGCCAAGCATCAGAAGTGAACTCAAAGCCATTAAAGATTTTTTCATAAAAATTAGTAATTTATTTTTGATAACGATATAGGTGTGCAATTTCGGTAAAAAGTTACAGGTAATCGTTTTGTTTTGTGGAAAATATGTGCCTTTTTTTGATTAAAATTTGTGTGTGCACCAAAATTACAGGTATATGGTTGTTTCATAAAGAATTAGTTGTATATTTGCAGACTTAAAAATTAATCAAACATTATTGTTATGTACGCAATCGTAGAGATAGCAGGGCAACAATTTAAAGTAAGCAAAGACCAAAAGGTTTATGTTCACCGTTTGGCTTCTGAAGAAGGAACTAAAGTTACTTTTGACAAAGTTCTTTTATTAGATGACAATGGAAACGTAACTTTAGGCGCCCCAGCTGTAGAAGGTGCTTCAGTAGAAGCCCAGGTGTTAAAACACTTAAAAGGAGACAAAGTAATCGTTTTCAAAAAGAAAAGAAGAAAAGGTTACAAAAAGAAAAACGGTCACAGACAATCTTTAACGCAAATCGTAATCAGTGGTATCACTGGAGCGGGAGCTACAAAGAAAAAAGCGACTAAAAAAGCGGAAGCTACAGAAGAATAATTAACATTAAAAACTAATACGTCATGGCTCACAAGAAAGGTGTCGGTAGTTCCAAGAATGGTAGAGAATCAGAATCGAAACGTTTAGGTGTTAAGATTTTTGGTGGTCAAGCTGCAATTGCTGGAAACATTATCGTAAGACAAAGAGGTTCTAAACACAATCCGGGAGAAAACGTTTACATGGGTAAAGATCATACTTTACATGCAAAAGTTGACGGAGTGGTGAAATTCCAGAAAAAAGGAGAAAACAAATCCTATGTTTCTGTAGTTCCATTCGAAGCATAAGAATCTATCTTATCTTACAGGAAAAGATATAAAAAGCCCGTTTCTCAGAAACGGGCTTTTTTTTTGGCTTATTACTGGACAAACCTGACAGGTTTAAACACGAGCTGAGTAAAACCTGTCAGGTTTTATGTTGCTTATTGTTTGCTGTTAGAGATCTTTTAAATAGATGCTGAGATTAAAACCTGTCAGGTTTTACTATTAGGTAAAAAAAAAGACCTCAATTTTGAGGTCTTTTCTGTTACAGGATATTTTGGGGATTAATATCTGTAATATTCCGGTTTGAATGGTCCAGAAACTTCAACACCAATATAAGCGGCTTGCTCTGTGTTTAATGTTTCCAGTTCAACGCCTAATTTGGCAAGGTGTAAAGCGGCTACTTTTTCATCTAAGTGTTTTGGTAGCATATATACCTGATTTTCATATTTGTCGCTGTGTTTCCATAATTCGATCTGTGCCAACGTTTGGTTGGTGAACGAGTTACTCATTACAAAGCTTGGGTGTCCTGTTGCACAACCTAAGTTTACCAAACGGCCTTCGGCCAAAATGATAATGTCTACTCCGTTGATAGTGTATTTGTCAACCTGAGGTTTGATTTCGATTTTAGAAGCACCGTGGTTTTTGTTTAACCAGGCCATATCGATTTCGTTATCGAAGTGCCCAATGTTACAAACGATCGTTTTGTCTTTCATCTTCTCGAAATGTTTCCCGATAACGATATCCTTATTTCCTGTTGTAGTGATGATGATATCAGCATTAGCTACTACAGTGTCTAATTTTTTAACTTCAAAACCGTCCATTGCAGCTTGTAAAGCACAGATTGGATCGATTTCGGTAACGGTTACGATAGAACCGGCGCCACGGAAAGAAGCTGCTGTTCCTTTTCCAACATCACCGTATCCGCAAACAACCACTCTTTTTCCGGCTAACATTACGTCTGTAGCGCGACGGATGGCATCCACAGCACTTTCTTTACAACCGTATTTGTTGTCGAATTTCGATTTGGTAACCGAGTCGTTTACGTTGATAGCAGGCATTGGTAATGTTCCGTTTTTCATTCTTTCGTATAAACGGTGTACTCCTGTTGTAGTCTCTTCTGATAATCCTTTAATAGCAGGGATTAATTCCGGATAACGATCGATAACCATATTGGTTAAATCACCACCGTCATCTAAGATCATGTTTAACGGTTGTCTGTCTTCTCCAAAGAATAAAGTCTGTTCAATACACCAGTCAAATTCTTCCTCGTTAAGACCTTTCCACGCATAAACCTGTACACCTGTTGCAGCAATTGCAGCAGCAGCCTGATCCTGAGTAGAGAAAATATTACAAGAACTCCAGGTAACTTCAGCTCCTAAAGCAATTAACGTTTCAATTAAAACCGCAGTTTGGATCGTCATGTGAAGACATCCTGCAATTCGAGCACCTTTAAGAGGCTGCTCGTCTTTATATTCTGCGCGAAGTGCCATTAATCCAGGCATTTCCGCTTCTGCTAATTCGATCTCTTTTCTTCCCCAGGCAGCCAGAGAAATATCTTTTACTTTGTAAGCCACGAAAGGCAATGTTTTTGTGCTCATCTGCTTTATTATTTGTATTTACAAAAAATTTAGTGCAAATTTACGGAATTAGTTTTTAAAATTAGAAGGATAACCGGATATTTCGTGTTTGCCGGTAAAGCTAACGTTTTCGTTATCAGAAAAATAAAAATAGACCACTTCAATATTTAAACCATCCGCGCTAATGCCGCTTTATAAAACGATAAAAATAGATCCTGATACCCGGGTTCTGGTTTGGAAAATTACAGAATCACTGGACGAATTATTCCGCAATAAACCGTTAAAGGACTCGAGTCGTGTACGCGTAAACGGAATGAAATCCGAACAGCATCAAAGAGGATTTCTAAGCGTGCGAAATCTGTTCGCCGAGCTCGGTTATACCGATTTGGATTTGTATTATGATGCTTTTGGGAAACCACATCTTAGCGACGGAAAAAATATCTCAATTACACATTCCTATGAATTTTCCGCAATTATTGTCGGAAAAAACAATGTCGGAATCGACATGGAGTTGCGACGGGAGAAGATCAGTAAAATTGCCGATAAATTTATTGATCCCGAATTTGCTTTTCTCGATAAATCCGAACCCGATTATATCCGGAAGCTAACGGTGATCTGGGGAGCGAAAGAAGCAAAATATAAAATGTGTAATTCCCGAAGCCTGAGTTTTAAAGATAATATGACCGTTCATCCGTTTGAAATGGAAGCGAAAAAAGGAACGGCAACCGTTACCAAGGATAATTTTCGAAAAGATTTCGAATTTTATTTTGAAGAAATCGAAGACTTTACATTGGTTTATGCCCTCGAACAAAATACATGCAGATGATGGGGGAAATTTACAAACAAATTATAACGGCACAACAACAGGGAGAACGGCTGCTGGCTATTTTGCTTGATCCGGATAAAGTAGATTGTGAGCAACTGGATGTTCTGATCGATAAAATCGCTCAATCGGGTGCAACGCATATTTTTATTGGGGGAAGTCTGCTGTTTGTTGATCAACAGGATACAATTATTACGGCACTAAAAGCAAAGCTGACGTTGCCGATTTTGCTTTTCCCGGGAAATGCGGCTCATATTACAAACCGTGCCGATGGCATACTGTTTTTGTCGCTTATTTCCGGAAGAAATCCGGAATACCTGATCGGACAACATGTTCAGGCGGCTCCGTTATTAAAGCAATCTCAATTGGAAGTAATCTCAACCGGCTATATACTCATTGAAAGCGGAAAGCAAACAACGGTTTCCTATATTAGCGGAACCATGCCGGTGCCAAATGATAAACCGGAAATCGCAGTGGCAACAGCACTTGCGGGAGAAATGATTGGTCATAAAATGATGTATCTCGAAGCGGGTAGCGGGGCGCAAATGCCTGTTCCGTTGGAAACAGTACGCAAGGTGGCCGAAAATATTGCCATTCCGCTTATTGTTGGTGGCGGAATTCGGTCCAAAGCACATATGGAGCAGGTCTATCAGGCCGGAGCGACCATGGTTGTGATCGGAACGGCTTTCGAAAAGGATAACGACTTTTTTTCAGATTTGTAGATCATGGTGGATTTCTTTTTAAATGCCTATAAGAATGCGTCAACGTTGCAGATTGTACTGGAGTTTATAGCCTTTGTGTTTGGTATTGCCAGTGTTTGGTATGCTAAAAAAGAAAATATATGGGTATATCCAACCGGGCTAATCGCGACGACAATCACGGTTTACTTGCTTTTTCAGGCGGGTTATCTCGGTGATATGATGATTAACCTGTACTTCTCGATTATGAGCGTTTACGGCTGGTATAATTGGGCCCGAAAAAGAACTAATGTTGATTCATTATCGATATCCCGTACAACATTAAAAGAAAAAATTATCGGGGTATTCTTGTTTTTAATGACAATTATTATAATTTTCGCAATCTATAATTTGTTTGATTACGAGATTAAACACGAAAATTATGTTGACATATTGGCGTCAGGGCTGTTTTTTACCGGTATGTGGTATATGGCCAATAAAAAAATCGAAAACTGGACGCTTTGGATAATCGGCGACATTATCGCGGTACCGCTATATGCATATAGAGGGTTGGGGATGTTGTCGTTACAGTATTTAATATTTACACTATTGGCAATTTCGGCCTATTTAGAATGGAGAAAGATCTTAAACAACGATACTCAAAAGTTATAAAGGTAACCATGTACGGTCCTGAAAGTACAGGGAAAACGACATTGTCGAAACAGTTGGCAGAACATTTTAAAACCATCTGGATACCCGAATATGCGCGAAATTATTTACAGCAAAAGTGGGAAGAACAACAGGCAATTTGTGATGAAAACGATATGCTTCCGATTGCCGTTGGTCAGATGAAACTTGAAAATGAAGCCGTTCAGATTGCCAGTAAGTTACTGTTTTGTGATACCAATCTGATGGTAACCAAAGTTTTTTCGGAAATCTATTATGGATTTTGTGATGAATTACTGGACGATGCCGCACGCGAACATAATTACGATTTGTTTTTCCTGACCGATGTCGATGTGCCTTGGGAAAAGGATGATCTAAGGGATCGACCGGAAAAGCGGGAAGAAACCTTTCAGATTTTTGAAAATGCCTTAATCGAAAATAACAAACCCTATATTATCCTTTCGGGGAATAAACAGAAACGTTTCGAAACTGCGATAAAAGCGGTGGAAATGTTACTTAAAGCTAAAAGTTTAGGTTTTACATCAGCCGATTTTTTGCAAATGTGGCATCGGGGAACCAATATCGATGCTATCGAAAGGCAATTGAAGTTCTTTAACGAAGGAATTGCGAAAATCAACCTCCATAAAATTGCAACGGTAGGCGACGGAATCCGACTCTTTGATGGAGATCAGGAGCAGGAACTGGTAGATTATTTTGAAGCACGTCAAAAAATGTTTTCGATAGAAAAGTTGGTCCCGGCGTCGGGCGCTGCCAGCAGAATGTTTAAATTTCTCGTTGACTTTCTGAATGAGTTCAAGTTGCACGACGAAACAATCAATGCCTATATAAATAGAAAAAAAGCATCGGAATTGTCGGTGTTTCTGGTTGGAATAGAAAAATTTCCGTTCTATGCCGATGTGCTCCAGGAAACAAAATCGGAATATGAAGGTTTTGAGGATTTCTCTCAGGATGAAAAATATTACCGCTTTATTGAAACAATGCTGTCACCGGCAAAATTCGATTTTCTGAATAAACCGAAAGGTGTATTGCCATTCCATCAGGAAAAAGAAGCGATTACAACGCCAATTTATAAACACCTCAAAGAAGCGCAGGTATATACCAACGTGGATGGGAAGCATCATATTCATTTTACGGTTTCGGAAGAGCATTTGGAAGGTTTCTCAGAAGTGGTTCTGAATAGTGAAAATACGGTCGATGTTGGCTATTCTTTTCAGGATAAAGCAACCGATACATTGGCTGTTAGTGTCGATAATGAGCCATTCCGACTGGAAGATGGTTCGCTTTTTTTCCGACCGGGCGGACATGGTGCGTTGATTCAAAATCTAAACCGACTAACCAGCGATATTGTTTTCGTGAAAAATATCGATAATGTTTGTTTTAATCATTTTGATGGAATTGTTTGGTATAAAAAGCTATTGGGTGGATTGCTAATACGGCTTCAGAAACAAATTTTCGATAGCCTGAAAATGTTGGAAACGACAACCGATCCTGCGGTAATTCAGGAAATAATCGCTTTTACAACTGGAGAACTTAATATCGTATTGCCGCGTAATTTTTCAAAATATACGTTTGAAAACCAGAAGAATCAATTGTTTCAGCTTTTAAACCGACCGATACGCGTGTGCGGTATGGTGAAAAATGAAGGAGAACCGGGTGGCGGACCGTTTTGGGTTGTCGGCGAAGAAGGGATGCATTCGTTGCAAATTGTAGAATCGTCACAAATAGACCTGCAAAATAAAAAACAGGCGCTGATTCTGAGTGAATCGACGCATTTTAATCCGGTCGATTTGGTTTGTGGCTTAAAAGATTATAAAGGAGAAAAGTTTAATCTGGAAAATTATGTCGATCACAATACCGGGTTTATTGTTAATAAAACCAAAGGATGTAAAGATATTAAGGCCTATGAATTACCGGGCTTATGGAACGGTGCCATGGCCAACTGGATTACGGTTTTTGCCGAAGTGCCGCTTTTGACATTTAATCCGGTGAAAACGGTAAACGACTTATTAAAACCGGCACATCAGCCACGATAATATGCAAAAAGAAATACTATTTGCTGAATTGCGCTATAAAGCGGTAAGAAGTAGTGGTGCGGGTGGTCAGCATGTAAATAAAGTCGCAACCAAAATACAACTGGTTTTTGATGTTGCGGGTTCCGGAGCGTTTACCGAAGATGAAAAAGCGCTCTTGATGACAAAGCTTGAAAACCGACTAACAAAAGAAGGTGTTTTGCTGCTTAGTTGCGGGGAAAGTCGAAGCCAACTTAAAAATAAAGAAATCGTGACAACGCGTTTTCTATCGCTGATTCAACAGGCTTTGCAGGTCGAAAAAGAACGAAAAGCAACCCGTATTCCACATGCGGCGGTTAAAAAACGGATCCAAAACAAACGATTTCAGGCACAGAAAAAAGAGTCACGCCGGAAACCCGGAATGGAATAAATTAGGAATTGTGTATTCGCAAAAGGGAAAAAACGTTCTTTTTTGTGTTTTTTCTATCCGGATTTGATTTTATGCGATTTCTTTTTATAATTTTGTCCTGTCTCAAAGGGGTGCTTATATCCGGATTCAAAACCGGACAATCGAGCTGAGATCATACCCAATGAACCTGGAACAGGTAATGCTGTTTAGGGAATAAGACACAATCGATGCCGTAAGGTATTCGTGTGTCGTGGAAACATCATTTTTTTATTAATCAAAGAATAATTACCCCTTTTATTCGTAACATTTTACGAATGAAAACAGTATTACAATCCGTTGTGGCGTTACTATGTCTTCAGCCGGTTATGCTTTTCGCACAGGAAAAAACCGTTCCCGATTCTACAAAAACAAAACAACTGGACGAAGTATTGGTGTCGGCTGTTCGTGCAGCCGATAAAACGCCGGTTACGTTTAGTAATGTCGGAAAAAAACAATTATCCGAACGGAATCTTGGTCAGGATATACCCGTTCTGATGAATTACCTGCCGTCGGTGGTAACCACAACCGATGCCGGAAATGGTGTGGGTTATACCGGAATCCGCGTACGGGGTAGCGATGCGACCCGAGTAAATGTAACCATTAACGGAATCCCGTATAATGACTCGGAATCGCAGGGGACTTTCTGGGTAAACATGCCCGATTTTGCCTCGTCGGTCGAAAGTTTACAGTTGCAACGCGGTGCCGGAACATCAACCAATGGTGCCGGGGCTTTTGGTGCCAGTTTAAATATGCTAACCGATGGTTATTCGGAAAAGGGAAATGGTGAAATCTCAAATTCCTTTGGAAGTTTTAATACCCGGAAACATACGGTAAAATTTAGTTCGGGATTGTTGAATAACAAATTCGAATTGGCCGGACGTTTGTCGAAAATCAATTCCGATGGTTATATCGACCGGGCGTCTTCCGATCTGAAATCGTATTTCCTTCAGGGTACCTATGTTGGGAAAACAACCTTGATCAAAGCATTGGTTTTTGGAGGTTCGGAAAAAACATACCAGTCGTGGAACGGTTTGGATGGGATGGAACTGAAAGATTTAGGTTTGGACGAAAATATGTTGGATAACAATCCGAGGTTTAATATTTCCGGTTTGTATTTTGATGCTAACGGTCAGGTGAAGTTTTACGACAATCAAACCGATAATTTTAATCAGGATCATTACCAATTACACTGGAATGAAAAATGGAACGATAACTGGTCGACGAATCTCGCGGCGCATTATACCAAAGGAAAAGGTTATTACGAAAGTTATAAACGAAGCGGAAAGTTTTCGGAATTCGGATTAACGCCGTTTGTCGATAACGGAACAACAATTTCCAGATCGGATCTGATCAACCAAAAATGGCTGGACAACGATTTCTACGGTTTTACGTTTTCTTCCAATTATAAAAATGACAAACTGGATATGGTTATCGGTGGTGGCGCTAATAAATTTGAAGGCGGTCACTTTGGAAAATTGTTATGGGTAAAGGAAAAAGCAGCCTACGATTACGGTCAGCTTTTTTACGATGACAAAGGAATCAAAACGGATGTCAATGTATTTGCAAAGGCAACCTATGATATTACATCGGCCTTAAGTTTGTATGGTGATTTGCAATATCGAAATGTGAATTACAAAGCGAATGCAGTTAAAACCGGATTGGTGGACGATACGTTCCGCTTTTTTAATCCAAAAGGGGGATTGAATTATGTGCTGAATCCTAAAAACAGTTTCTATTTTTCATATGCCAAAGCCAGTCGGGAACCCAATCGTAACGATTATGAAGGAAACGTTCCAAAACCGGAAAAAATGGACGATTATGAATTGGGATGGCGCTATGCATCGCGAGTGGCGAAGCTAAATGTAAACGCCTATTATATGAAGTATAAGGATCAGTTGGTGCTAACGGGCGCGTTGAACGATGTTGGTGAATCGAAACGGGTTAATGTAGACAACAGTTACCGTGTTGGATTGGAATTGGATGCCAGTATTTTTATTTCGGAGAAATGGGTATTGCGTCAGAACGCAACCATCAGTCAAAACAAGATTGTCGATTTTGTAGCGAATAAAGATGGCGAATTGCACAATTTCGGGAAAACCAATATTGCTTTTTCACCCGATTTTATAGCTGGAAATGCGATTACCTGGTTGCCGTTAAAAAATCTACAGCTAACCTTGTTGTCTAAGTTTGTTGGAAATCAGTATATGGGGAATGTCGATTCGGAAAAATCAATCTTAAAATCCTATGCGGTTTCTGATTTTAATATTATTTATGAAATCAAACCGAAAAAGATTTTTAAATCGATTGTGATTACCGGATTGGTGAATAATATATTCAATACCAAATACCAGTCGAATGGGTTTTTCTATACCTACGATGATGATTGGTCCAATCCAAATCAGGTTACGACAATCGAAGGAGTTGGTTATTATCCGCAGGCGCGAATCAATTTTATGGGTGGTTTAACACTGAAGTTTTAATTTTACACCTGACAGGTTTTTAAAACCTGTCAGGTGTAGCAATAAAAAGGCTGTCCAAAGACAGCCTTTTTTTATTAATTGTAAACCCGAACGATTTCGCCGACTTGTTCTGTACGATATTGTTTCATCGGATATTGGCCACCGCCAATTCCGGTGTATAAACTATATCTTTTATTGTCGCAGGGACAAACCGCATCAATGCCATCTACATCCATAGTGGAACAATCGCTTAATCCCTGATTCGGACAGGCACGGTCGAAAGCTACAATCCCGGTAGGGCCTTTAAAAAGAATAATGCCGCGTACTCCGGCTCCCGGCCCCGATACATACGCATAACCATTCATAAACTTTAAAGAACTATAAGCCGGAAGGTTTAAGTTGATCGTTAGAGAAACCGGATAGTTGGGTAGGTAAGGGTTATTATTGTTTACAACACTGTCTTTGCTACAGCTTCCGATAAAAGCCGCTAAAAACAATAAAAAGAGGTATTTTTTCATATAAAATCTGGTAAAACAATTGAAAAACAAATTTAATTTAATTAACTTTGACTTGTGCTATAAAGAGCATAATTAAAAACGAAATAAATAAAAAAATATATCTTTGTAGACATAAATCCCGTTTTTGATGGGATTTTTTCTATTTATATAAACGACGAAAATATGACTAAAGTATCTTATTATACTGCCGAAGGATTAAAAAAATTAAGAGATGAACTGGATCAGCTAAAGAGTGTGGAACGTCCGCGTGCCTCACAGGCTATTGCTGAAGCAAGAGATAAAGGTGACTTGTCCGAAAACGCCGAATATGATGCTGCTAAAGAAGCACAGGGACTTTTGGAATTGAAAATCGCCAAAATGGAAGAGGTAGTGGCAAATGCTCGTTTGATCGACGAATCACAACTGGATGTTTCGAAAGTATTAGTATTGTCAACAGTGAAAATCAAGAACCAGACCAATGGTATGGAATTGAAATATACGCTTGTGGCCGAAAGCGAAGCGGATCTGAAAACCGGTAAAATTTCGGTTACATCTCCAATCGGTAAAGGCTTACTTGGGAAATCGGTGGGCGAAATCGCAGAAATCCAGGTGCCAAACGGAACCTTAAAATTCGAAATCTTAGAAATCTCAAGAGACTAATTCCTATGAGCTCCATTTTTACCAAAATCATCAACGGCGAAATTCCCTGCCATAAAGTAGCGGAAGACGATAACTTTCTGGCATTTCTGGATATTAACCCAAATGCGAAAGGACACACGCTTTGTATTCCGAAAACGGAAATCAATAAGATTTTCGATATGGAAGAGGAGCACTATCTGGAGCTGATGCGCTTTTCCAGAAAAGTAGCCAAAGCTTTGGAAAAAACCGTGGCTTGCAAACGAATCGGTATGGCTGTCGTTGGCCTTGAAGTGCCGCATGTTCACGTACACCTTATTCCACTTCAGGATATGGATGATATGCGTTTCCAGCGTAAAACCAGTTTAACCCAACAACAATTTGAAGAGCTGGCACAAGCTATCGCTGGTAATCTTTAAGCATGAAACAAATAGTGTTGCTTTTACTGCTTCTGGTTTCCGGAGCGGTGTTTGCGCAGGGTACTGACAGTGGTCTATGGCTTTACGGTAAGGATATAGGTTATTCCGACGATACTGCTGCTATAGAAAAAGAAGGAATAGTTGGCGTTGCAAACTGTTATGTCCGCGATATACCATCAACTTCCGGAAAGCTGATCGATTCCTTACAACTGGGGAAAAGAGTTTTGGTAAAAAAGCTAACTCAGAAGACACAGAAAATAAAAGGGATCGATATGAATTGGGTGGAAATCCAATACCTATCCGGTACTACAACCAAAAAAGGCTATCTATGGCTTGGGTTTCTGGCACTCGATTTTAAAACAACCAATACTCTTTCTTTTCTAACGGTTTTAGAGCGTGTCAGTGCTAAAAAAGAAGAAGATTATATCGCTCAGGAATACATTCTGGGGATTAAAGTTCTGGATCAAAACAGCACTTTGTTGGACAGTAAAGAAATACGGAAAAATATTGTCGAAAGTCATTTTCATCAGCAAAGCCTGATGGGGAATTATGGACTTCAGAATATACAAAATATCTATCGGATCAGTTTTAGCGGAGAAGCCTGCGGAATTCCAACCTACTTCTTTTATTTCGGATGGACGGGGAAGAAACTACTGGAACTGCCCGAAAAAATGTCGGTTGCTGATGCCGGTGTTTACTATCATTCCGAAACGTTTATTTTTCCGACCGAACCGGGCGGTAAGCCAGGTTATATCTTTAAAATTACTGAAGAAGCCGAAGAACAGGAATCAGCCAATGAAAACGAATCGGTAATGGAGGAAAAGGTCTGGAAAGATACCTATACCTGGGATGGCGAACAAGCTAAACCGATTAAGAAAAACCTGTTGCGACAGAAATTGGTTAAGCAATAGCCTTTTTAAAAGTAATCTGCATGGTGGTTCCTTTTCCGATTTCCGAATGCGCCACTTTAATTTTTCCACTGTGATATTCTTCTACAATACGTTTGGTTAACGACAATCCAAGTCCCCAACCGCGTTTTTTGGTCGTAAATCCGGGATCAAATATACTGTTGAATAACTTCTTCGGAATACCACTTCCGGTATCAGTCACTTTAATCTTTACAAAGCGTTCGGTATCTTCAATTGCAATATGAAGTTTGCCTTTACCTTTCATGGCATCGATTGCATTTTTAACCAGATTTTCGATAGTCCAACTATGCAAAGCCGGGTTCATTAGGATGTGAATTGGATGGTTTGGTGCCTGAAACGTAAATTCAACCTGTTTGGAAGTTCTCGATTTCAGATAGTCATACGATTGTTCCGTTTCCTGTATCAGATCATGGTCTTCGAGTACCGGTTCGGATCCGATTTTAGAAAAACGATCGGTAATGGTTTGTAGTCGGTTAATGTCTTTTTCAATTTCCGATACGGTCGTCTCATCTACATCATCCGCTTTCATAATTTCGACCCATCCGATAAGCGATGATAATGGTGTGCCGATCTGATGTGCGGTTTCTTTTGCCATACCAGCCCATAGTTTGTTTTGAGTTGCCATTTTGCTGGCGCGGTAAAAACTGAAAATCATACCACTAAAAAATAATCCGATAAGCACCAAAGCGATCGGGTAAAATTTTAATTTGGTCAGTAACGAAGAGTTTCCGTAATAGAGGTACTGGTTTTTGCCACCTAAATCCATAATAATCGGTTGGTTCTCTGATCGTAACTTATTCAGATAGTCTTGGGAGCGGGCCGCATCAACACTGATTTCCTTATCAACATTGATCATATTGATAATACTGTCTTTGTCTGTAGTCTGAATAATTGGGATGGTGGTATTGTTGCTCAGGATCTGAAACGGAAGTTCCACCTCAGTGTTTTCATCGGCATTGTTTAGCGTTTTGGTAGCCGTGGCCCAAAGTTCCATCTTTAAACGTTCCTCGTCCTTAAATTTCTGGAAAAAAGTATATGTATTCCATAATATGAAAACCAGGATATTAAAGGAGCCTAATATAATAATCCAACGGATGAGGTTACGTCTTTCGGAAAGATTCATGCGATACAGTATTTGTGTTTAAAAGTAAGGAAAAGATATAAGGGAGCAAAAAGAAGATTGGGAAATGCTCCGTAGGGATCAAATTTTCCGGATTATCTGATCGGTTTTGTGGTTTCATTCCGGCTAAAAAAGTATATTTGTCAAAACTTTTACAACCATGCTTAGTGTCGATCCAAAGGAGTTAAATCCGATGAAATTACAAGCGTATTTGCAAGGTGCTGTTGGGCCAAGACCCATTGCTTTTGCGAGTACAATGGATGAAAACGGAAATCCGAATTTATCACCATTCAGCTTTTTTAATGTGTTTAGTTCTAATCCGCCGATACTGGTTTTTTCGCCGGCAAGAAGAGTGCGTAACAATACGGTGAAGCACACTTTAATCAACGCGGAACAAACAAAAGAAGTGGTGATCAATATCGTAAACTACCCAATCGTACAACAGGCATCGTTATCGAGTACCGAATATGGTGACGGGGTAAATGAGTTTTTAAAATCCGGATTAACGATGGTTCCTTCGGATGTGGTAAAACCGTATCGCGTGGGCGAAAGTCCGGTACAGTTTGAATGTAGGGTAAACGATATTGTCAAACTCGGAACCGAAGGTGGTGCTGGTAATCTGATTATTTGCGAAGTGGTGAAAATCCATATCGATGAAGCGATATTGGATGAAAACGGAGCGATCGATCAGCATAAAATTGACTTAGTGTCCCGAATGGGTGGAAACTGGTATTCCAGAGCCAATATGGGACTTTTTGAAGTGGAAAAGCCGCTTACCACATTGGGAATTGGCGTTGATGCTATCCCGGATTTTATTAAAGAAAGCACAATTTTCGATGGAAATGATCTTGGAAAGTTAGGGAATGTGGAAGCCTTACCAACTGACGAAGAAATCGCTATTTTTGTAAAAGAAGATTTTGGCGTAAAAGCGGTGATCAGTGCCGACGATGAAACCAAAAAGCACCAGATGGCTAAAGAATATCTGGATAATAACGAAGTAGCAACCGCATGGAAGGTACTTTTGTCTAAAAAATAATAAGACGGTTTAGTAATAAACCTCACTATAAAAACAATTAATATTTTTACTATGGAAGTTACAGGGAAAATAAAAGTGATTAACGGAACACAGCAAATCAGTGCCAGTTTTAAAAAGAGAGAGTTGGTTGTAACTACAGAAGAGCAATATCCACAACATATTATGGTTGAGTTTACTCAGGATAAATGTGAATTACTGGATAGTTATAAAGTAGGAGAACAGGTTAAAGTATCGATCAACCTAAGAGGTAGAGAGTGGGTGAATCCACAGGGTGAAGCCAAATATTTTAATACGATCCAGGGATGGCGTATCGAAAGAATGCAGGCGGAAGCACCGGCAGGTTATGCACAACCGATGCCTTCGGTTCCGGCAGCCGATGCGTTTGAACCGGCTTCCAATTTTAACGAAGAAGAACACGACGATTTACCGTTCTAATCCAAAAATAAAAATCCTGATGGTGCTAGCTTTCAGGATTTGTTTTTTATAGCCATGTATTTTTTAACTAAAGAACTTTATTTCCCTCCGGTAACCGAAACGGATTTTTCCGGTATCCTGGCCGTTGGTGGCGATTTGTCGACCGACCGCTTGTTATTAGCCTATAATTCGGGGATCTTTCCCTGGTTTGAAGATGGGGAGCCGATTACCTGGTGGGCACCCAATCCCAGAATGGTTTTGCTTTTGGATGAGTTGGTTATTTCGAAAAGTATGCGGAATATCCTGAATCGGAATATTTTTACGGTAACCTTTAACCGCGATTTTCATGCGGTGATTTCCAATTGTCAGTCGATAAAACGCGAAGGACAAAACGGTACCTGGATTACCGACGATATGATTGAAGCCTATTGCAAACTTCACGAATTGGGACATGCGCAATCGGTTGAGGTCTGGCAGGACGATCAGTTGGTTGGTGGATTATATGGCGTGGATCTCGGACATATCTTTTGTGGTGAAAGTATGTTTGCCAAAGTATCCAATGCTTCGAAAGTGGCTTTTATCAAATTGGTAGAATATCTAAAAGCGAATAATTACCTGTTACTGGATTGTCAGGTCTATAACGAACATCTGGAAAGTCTCGGTGCTTTCGAAGTGAACCGCGAAAGTTTTATGAAAGTACTAAAGAGTAGAAAAGCTGTTTAAAACAGCTTTTTTTAGTTGGAGTATGTAGTATACCTGACAGGTTTCCAAAACCTGTCAGGTGTAAAAAACGAAAAACCTAAAAGTTTAATTTCGTAAACTGCCACGACAAAGTATTGAATATGACCAGCTCGTTCTGTAAAGTCGATAAACCGATGATCAACTTTAGTACTTCATGCGCCATCATCGTACCAATGATTCCGGGTAGCGTACCCATTACGCCATTCAAACTACAATTGGGTACATCTTTCGGATCGGGTGGTTCCGGAAACAAATCGCGAAGCTGTTTACTTCCGTTATGATTAAAAACCGCCAGTTGTCCTTCAAATTTTAAAATACTACCGTAAACCAACGGTTTTTCCAAAACCACGCAAGTGTCGTTAACAAGATAGCGGGTCGCGAAATTATCACAACCATCGACAATCACATCAAAATCCTGTAAAATGGAAATAGCGTTTGCAGTGGTTAGTTTTTTATTAAATACACGGCAGTTGATTTCCGGGTTTAGATGTCGGATTACTGTGGATGCGATTTCTGCTTTTGGTTGATCAATAGCTGCTTCCGTATATAAAATCTGACGATGAAGGTTATGGATTTCTACCGTGTCAAAATCGATAATTCCCAATGTGCCCACACCGGCTGTGGCGAGGTATTGTAAAATAGGGCAACCCAAACCACCCGCACCGATAACCAGTACTTTGGCGTTTTTTAACCGCAACTGACCCGCTTCGCCAATTTCCGGTAGGAGCATTTGACGGTTGTATCGTAAAAAATCCTGTATTGTGATCATGTTTTAATTAGTTGTAACTGTTATCCCAGTCTTTCCAAACGGGTTCGTATCCTTTTGCCGTAATAATTTGCGCGATGATGTCAGCCGGACGTTCGTCACTGGTTTCAAATTGTTCCAGCGATTGTGGATCGACGGCATAACCACCGGGATTGGTTTTTGATCCGGCACTCATACTGGTAATCCCAATCGGTATAATATTGTCTCGGAATCTTTCATTTTCCCGGGTAGAAATCGAAAGCTCCAGATCTTCATTCCAAAGGCGATACGCACAAATAAGCTGTGTCAGATCGCGGTCGTCCATGATAAAGTTAGGTTCGATAATACCTTCAGCCGGACGTAGTCGCGGAAAGGAAACCGAAAATTTGCTTTGCCAGTAGGTTCGTTGTAAATAATCGAGATGAAGCGCATTAAAAAAACTATCCGTTCGCCAGTCTTCCAGACCTAACAGTACGCCAAGCCCGATTTTATGGATACCGGCTGTTCCGATCCGATCGGGTGTTTCAAGTCGGAAGTCAAAGTTTGATTTCTTTCCTTTTGGATGGTACTGTTTGTAAACGTTCCGATGGTAGGTTTCCTGATAAACGAGTACGGAGTAAACACCCGCGTCGTGCAATTGTTGGTATTCGGTTTCCGAAAGCGGTTGTACTTCTACGGAGATATTCGAAAAATCCGGTTTGATCTGCGCGATGGCTTTTAAAAAGTAATCGATGTTTACCGTATAGTTGGCTTCCCCGGTGACTAATAATACATGATCAAATCCCATTTTTTTTAAAACAACGGTTTCCTGAGTGATTTCAGTTGCGGTGAGCGTACGCCGTTTGAGTTTGTTGTCAAAACTAAAGCCACAATAGGTACAGATATTCTGACATTCATTACTCAGGTACATCGGCGCATACATTTGAATCGTTTTTCCAAAGCGTTTTTTGGTCAGATTGTGACTTATCTGTGCCATTTGTTCCAGATAGGGTTGTGCTGCCGGGGAAATCAAAGCGATAAAATCGTCCAGATTTCGTTTGGTGTTTGCTAAGGCTTGTTCGACACGATCGGCCTGGGTTTGGTAAATTTTTGCCTGAACCGTATTCCAATCATAGGTCTCGAAAACAGATTTGAATGTTTTTTCCATAACCGGTTTATTCATATAAAAAAGAAGTCAGTGGACTCGATGCGGCTGCGTTAGATGCGATAGGGGCCAAACGGGCTTCGTAGGCTTTGCGTCCGGCGATTACGGCTTCTTTAAAAGCTTCTGCCATTCGTTCCGGATTTCCGGCTACAGCGATCGCCGTATTGACTAAAACGGCATCGGCTCCGAGCTCCATTGCTTTTGCGGCATCCGATGGTGCGCCTATTCCGGCATCGACGATAACGGGGACTTTACTTTGTTCGATAATGATTTCCAGAAAGTCGAGTGTTTTGAGTCCTTTGTTGCTTCCAATCGGTGCGCCTAATGGCATTACGGCTGCGGTTCCGGCATCTTCCAGTCGTTTGCACAACACCGGATCGGCATGGATATATGGAAGGATTATAAAGCCAAGTTTAGCCAGTGCTTCGGTTGCTTTTAGCGTTTCGATCGGATCGGGTAACAGGTATTTCGGATCGGGATGTATTTCCAGTTTTAGCCAGTTGGTTTCCAAGGCTTCGCGGGCAAGTTGTGCGGCCAGTATGGCTTCTTTCGCATTCCTTGCGCCGGAAGTGTTGGGTAAAAGGTGAATGTGTTTGTGCTGTAAGGCCGTTAAAAGGGTGTCGGTTTCCTTTTGCAAATCCACGCGTTTTAAGGCTACGGTTACCAATTCGCTTTCCGAAGCCAGAATTGCGGCTTCCATTTGGGCTATCGATCCGAATTTTCCGGTGCCTAAAAATAAACGGGAACGAAAGGTTTTATCAGCCAGTTTAAAGGGTTCCATATAGTTTTTGATTGAGTTGGGTGAGTAGTTGTTTTGGATTCGGATGTTTACTGATCATTCCTGAAACGGCGATACCGTGAATGCCGGTTTCAAGCAGCGCATCAATATCGGTTAAAGTGATACCGCCTATGGCATATACGGGAATGTTGTATTGTTGTTGGGTTAACGATTGCAGTATGTCGGAATACCCGCTAAGGCCTAATAGCGGACTTAGTTTTTGTTTGGTGGTCGTAAAACGAAAGGGCCCCAAACCGATATAATCGCATTTTTCGTGGTAACGTTGAAATACCTGTTGTAAGGTGTTTGCGGTACCACCTATTATTTTGTCGGTGCCGAGAAGTTGTCGGGCTTTGGAGACGGCCATATCGTCCAATCCGAGGTGAACACCATCGGCGTCGATTTGCTTTGCGATTTCGGTATTGTCGTTGATAATTAACGTCGCATTGTATTGCAAACAGCTTTTTTTAACGGATTCCGCTAAAAGGTACTGTTCTTTTTCGGTTCCGTTTTTAGAGCGCAATTGGATCCATTGGCCGCCATTATCGAGTACGGATTCAATATGATGCAATTGTTCGTTTAAAGTGTCGCCTTGTGAAATATACTGGAGTTTAGAAAACATAAATCGTTAGTTTTTGATAGTGTTGTAGTGGTGCAGGCATTCCCGGAAGTTTTTTACCGGATCAGGACTGTTCCAGAGCGTTCCCAACAGTGCGATGTCGTCAAAACCACTTTCCATTGCCAATGCCATATTTGAAATCGTGATTCCGCCCAAAGCAATCAGCTTTGTGTTGGAGTTGGTTCTGTTTTTGATGGTTTCCAATAGATTTTCAGACGATTGATAACCGGGTTTGGAGATACTCTTAAAAACCGGACTTAGAAATGCATAGGTGTAATGGTCTTGCAAGTTGTTAAACTCTTTAACGGTATGTGTTCCCGTTGAGTAGTAACACCTGACAGGTTTTTGAAACCTGTCAGGTGTAGCGCGATCCGATTCCCGGATATGAATACGGTTAATTCCGAAAGCTTCCGCGAGTTCATGGTGTTGGTGTAATACCAGTTTATGCCGGAATAAAACAGGAAGCCGATCGAGATACTGTTGCATTTCGGTAGCCGAAAAATCCGGTTTTCGGATATGTAAAAGGGATAGCCCCTCCTGAAACATTTCCGATATAATCTCAAATTCGTTTGTTACGTTATCCGGACTGGTGATTGCAATCATGACTACAGATAGATTTCTTTTCCGTTTTCGATAAACTCTTCCGATTTTTCCTGCATCCCTTTTTCAGCCACCTCGCGAATTTCCTGAGAGATCTTCATTGAGCAGAATTTCGGACCACACATCGAGCAGAAATGGGCTACTTTCGCGCCATCGGCCGGAAGGGTTTCATCGTGGAATTCCCGAGCGGTGTCCGGATCTAATGCCAGATTAAACTGATCTTCCCAGCGGAATTCAAATCGGGCTTTGCTTAGTGCATTGTCACGGTATTGTGCGCCTGGATGTCCTTTAGCTAAATCGGCGGCATGGGCAGCAATTTTATAGGTGATCACACCGTCTTTTACGTCTTTTTTGTTCGGTAATCCAAGGTGTTCTTTTGGGGTGACATAACACAGCATGGCGGTTCCATACCAACCAATCATCGCGGCACCAATAGCGGATGTAATATGATCATATCCTGGAGCGATATCGGTGGTCAATGGGCCTAAGGTATAGAATGGCGCTTCGGCACAATGTTCCAGTTGTTTGTCCATATTTTCTTTGATCATGTGCATTGGCACGTGTCCCGGGCCTTCTATAAATACCTGTACATCGTGTTTCCAGGCGATTTTGGTTAGTTCACCCAAGGTTTCCAGTTCGGCAAATTGTGCGGCATCATTGGCATCGGCAATCGATCCGGGGCGTAGTCCGTCACCAAGGGAAAAAGCAACGTCGTAGGCTTTCATGATGTCGCAGATTTCCTCGAAATGGGTGTACAGAAAGTTTTCTTTATGATGAAATAAACACCATTTGGCCATAATGGAACCACCTCGGGAGACAATTCCGGTTACGCGATTTGCGGTGAGGTGAATATAACGCAGTAGTACGCCGGCATGAATAGTGAAATAAGAAACGCCTTGTTCGGCCTGTTCAATCAAGGTATCTCTGAAAATTTCCCAGGTCAGGTCTTCGGCGATGCCTTTTACTTTTTCCAATGCCTGATAGATCGGTACGGTGCCAATCGGAACCGGTGAATTCCGGATGATCCATTCGCGGGTTTCGTGAATGTTTTTTCCAGTGGATAAGTCCATAATTGTGTCGGCGCCCCAACGACACGCCCATACGGCTTTTTCGACTTCTTCTTCAATGCTCGAAGTCACGGCACTGTTCCCAATATTGGCGTTGATTTTAACCAAAAAGTTTCGGCCTACAATCATGGGTTCGCTTTCCGGATGGTTGATGTTGTTTGGTATAATCGCCCGACCTGCGGCAACTTCACTACGGACAAATTCCGGGGTGATATGTTTTTTGGGGGTATTGGCTCCAAAACTCTCTCCATTATGCTGTTGTTGCATGGCGGCCGTTTGCGCGTTTAGTTGTTCGATACGTTGGTTTTCGCGGATGGCGATATATTCCATTTCCGGAGTAATAATACCTTTTTTGGCGTAGTGCAGCTGACTTACATTGTGTCCGGCTTTGGCGCGTTTGGGTTGGTGTAGGTATTCAAAACGCAAATGATCCAGTTTCGGATTGTTCAGACGTTCTTTTCCATAGTCGGAACTTACGGAATCTAAGATTTCGACATCGTTACGGTCAAGTATCCATTGTTCGCGCAGGCGTTCGAGTCCTTTGCGAACATCGATTGTTACGTTGGGATCGGTATACGGACCACTGGTATCGTAAACCGTTACCGGTGGATTGTTCTCGCTACCGCCATTACTTAGTTTGGTATCGTGTAAGGAAATTTCGCGCATGGCGACTTTAATCGGATGAATTTCCCCCGGGATATAGACTTTCGTTGAATTCGGAAACGGTGTTCTTGAAATTTCGTGTTTGTTTTCGTTCATTTTATGTAGTGTTTAGCAAGTTATCATCCTCCCTGGGTTGCAGAAATAATCAGAATGTGATCGTTTTCGGTGATGTAGTGGTTGGGCCATTCGGTTCTGGGAATAACCGTGTTGTTAATGGCAAGCGCAATACCGTTTTGCTTATCGGGAAGTTCGCGATATAGCAAATCCAGAACGGTTAGTCCGTCGGGTACTGTTACGGGTTGATTGTTGATTGTGATTTCCATTCCTTAAAGTTGTGATATAGGTATACACTTTAGGAATGGCTACATAAAATGAAGTCATTGCACTTTTCCCTACGCCAGTATGAACTGGATCAGGTTCAAAGGGTAAAATCTCAGCCTATATGGTATATAGACACCCCTAAAGTGAAGCAAATGTAATGTTTAATTTGAAATGTAAATCCGGAAAGTACGGATTTAACATTCGGATACGTATGGATTAGCTACGTTTCCAGCAGCTTTCTATATGATCGTTTACCATACCGGTAGCTTGCATATGCGCATAAACTACGGTTGATCCGACAAACTTAAAACCTCGTTTTTTGAGGTCTTTACTGATCTGATCGGAGAGTGGCGTTGTAGCCGGAATATCGCGCAAGGTTGTGCGGGTATTTACTATCGGTCCACCGCCGGTAAATCCCCAGATATACTTGGAAAAACTGCCAAATTCCTGTTGAACCTGCATAAAAGCCTGTGCATTGGAAACTGCTGCTCGGACTTTAAGTTTGTTGCGAATGATGCCCGGATTTTCCAGTAACTCCTGTATTTTTTCTTCGGTGTATTGCGCAACGATTGTATAATCGAATTGATCAAAGGCTTCACGGAAGTTTTCCCGTTTTCGTAAAATGGTGATCCAGCTTAAACCGGCCTGAAAGGTTTCGAGAATCAGGAATTCGAATAGTTTCTGATCCTCATAAACAGGTACGCCCCATTCTTCGTCGTGATATTTTTCGTATAGTGCATCATTTTTGCACCAGCCGCAGCGTTCTTTAGTCTCCATCGGATATTGGGTCTTCTGATAAATATTTCTCAATTATATAGTGTCCTAAATAGATCATCGGCGTTAAGCAAATAGCGATGATCAATTTAAAAGTATAGCCGGTTGTGGCCATATTGATATATTCGGCAGTGGTTATTTTACCGGTCATCCAGAAGGCGATACCGGAAACGATAAAGCTGTCGAATAACTGCGAAATTACGGTCGAACCGGTGCTTCGGAGCCAGATCATCTTTTTTCCGGTTTTGTTGCGTAGAAACCAGAATATGGATACGTCAATAAGCTGTGAGACGAGGAAGGCGATGATACTGGCGATCATAATCCAGACGCCTTGTCCGAATACCGTTTTAAATTGTTCGTCGGTTACGGTACTGATGCCTTTGGCGGCCGGAATTTGTATGGCTACGAAAAGGATTAGCAAACAATAGGCGATAAGTCCGGCGGTGATAAACGATAATTTTTTAACGCCATCACGACCGAAATGCTCGTTGATCAAGTCGGTGGTGATAAATACCACAGGCCACGGAATAATTCCGATACTCATGATAAAAGGTCCTATCTGGATCAGTTTCCCACCGGTTAATTCGGCTACAACGGCATTGGCTATAAAGATCCCGGCTAAGATGATATAGACCAGGTCTCTTTTTGTTTTAAACATTTCAGGGTAGTGTTTTGATATCTATCAAAGGTACTAATTTTGCGTATTATGGATAAAAAATATTTGTCCGATTGATAGTGTAACTGAAGGAGTGTGTAAAAAACAAAACCCCGGTCATTGACCAGGGTTTGCTATATGATTTTCCCGAAGGAAATAGTATTATGCTAAAGCAGCTCTTTTGAAACCTGTAACAGTTAAAGCTCCGTCTACTGATTTTACATATTCTGCAACGCTCATTTTCGGTTCTTTGATGTAATCCTGGTTTACTAAAGTGTTGTCTTTGAAGAAACGTGCTAATTTTCCTTTAGCGATGTTGTCTAACATAGCTTCTGGTTTTCCTTCCTGACGTAGTAAATCTTTAGCGATTTCGATTTCTTTTTCGATGATAGCAGCATCAACACCTTCTTCGTTTAATGCGATTGGCGCCATAGCAGCCGCTTGCATTGCTACGTTTCTTGAAGCTTCTTCAGCACCGTCAACGTTAGCTGATAACGCTACTAATGTAGCGATTTTGTTTCCAGCGTGGATGTAAGATCCTACGAATGCTCCTTCTAAACGCTCGAAAGAACCGATTTCGATTTTCTCTCCGATAACTCCTGTTTGTTCGATCAATTTGTCAGCAACAGTAATTCCATTGAAATCAGATGCTAAAAAGTCTTCTTTAGTAGCGAAGTTGATTGCTTGATTAGCTAAATCTGTAGCTAATTTTACGAAACCTTCATTTTTACCTACGAAGTCAGTCTCACAGTTTAATGAGATTACAACACCAGCAGTTTTGTCAGCGTTTACAACAGCGATAGCAGCTCCTTCAGTTGATTCTCTGTCAGAACGGTTAGCAGCAACTTTCTGACCTTTTTTACGTAGGTTTTCGATTGCTAAATCAAAATCTCCATCAGCTTCAACTAAAGCTTTTTTACAATCCATCATACCGGCACCGGTAATTTGTCTTAATTTATTTACGTCTGCAGCAGTAATATTTGCCATTTTGAAAGTGTTTTATTTTTAGGTTAAAAAAATGAAGTCGTTATGTTGATAGTAGCCACAAAAGTAAGCATCCACCAGCATAACGACTTTATCATAATGTTATTTTTATTCTTCAGATGAAGTCGCTGTAGCCTCTGTTTGAGCAGCTGCTACTTCTCCTGTTGGTTGCTCTTCTTTGTCAGATTTTCTGTCAGAAAGTCCTTCAATGATAGCACCACTTACTAAAGATAAAACTTTGTCGATTGATTTTGAAGCATCATCGTTAGCTGGGATAACATAATCAACCTGACGTGGGTCAGAGTTGGTATCTACCATAGCAAAAACTGGAATGTTTAATTTTTGTGCTTCTTTTACAGCGATGTGTTCCGCTTTGATATCCACTACAAACAACGCAGCTGGTAATCGGGTCATATCGGCAATAGAACCTAAGTTTTTCTCAAGTTTTGCACGAAGACGATCTACCTGTAAACGTTCTTTTTTAGATAATGTCATAAAAGTACCGTCTTTCTTCATTTTATCGATAGAAGCCATTTTCTTAACAGCTTTACGGATCGTTACGAAGTTAGTCAACATACCACCTGGCCATCTTTCAGTGATGTACGGCATGTTTGCTGCTGCAGCTTTTTCTGCAACGATATCTTTTGCTTGTTTTTTGGTAGCTACGAAAAGTACTTTTCTACCAGATGCAGCGATTTTTTTCAAAGCCTCGTTAGCCTCTTCGATTTTAGCTGCAGTTTTATATAGGTTGATAATGTGAATACCATTACGCTCCATATAGATGTAAGGAGCCATGTTTGGATCCCATTTTCTAGTCATGTGTCCGAAGTGAACACCTGCTTCTAGTAATTCTTTAACTTCTACTTTGTTTGCCATTTTGTAATAGTTTACGTTCTGTTGTATTAGCAATGGTGAAGTAGCGATAGGTCAGTTAGCTGACACTCAGGTCTTCGCCATTTAGATGCTAAACTAATTCCTACCTCAGCAGGAGAGCAACAAAAACTTAGTTTTTTTAATAATAAATAAATATTAACGTTTCGAGAATTGGAATCTCTTACGAGCTTTCTTCTGACCGAATTTCTTACGCTCAACCATACGAGGGTCTCTTGTTAGTAATCCTTCTGGTTTTAAGATTGCTCTGTTCTCAGCTTCTACTTCACACATAGCTCTTGCGATTGCCATACGTACAGCTTCTGCCTGACCAGTTGTTCCTCCACCGTATACATTTACTTTGATGTCAAAATTAGCAGCGTTTTCAGTCATTGCTAATGGTTGCATCACTTTGTACTGTAATGTAGCCGTTGGGAAGTAAGTTGTAAATTCTCTTTTGTTTACCGTGATGTTTCCAGTTCCTTCTGTAACATATACACGAGCAACAGCGGTTTTTCTTCTACCGATTTTGTGAATAACTCCCATTACTTTAGATCGTTTAAGTTAACGGTTTTAGGTTGTTGTGCATCATGTTTGTGCTCAGTACCTACATATACATTTAAATTGCGGAATAATTGTGCTCCTAATTTGTTTTTAGGCAACATTCCTTTTACAGCTTTCTCTACTAATAATGCAGGGTTTTTTTGTTGCATTACTTTTGCAGATAAACTTCTTTGACCACCTGGGTAACCTGTGTGACGGATATATGTTTTATCCTCAAGTTTGTTACCTGTTAGGTTGATTTTTTCTGCGTTGATAACAATCACGTTATCTCCACAGTCCACGTGCGGTGTATAACTTGGCTTGTATTTACCTCTTAATAGCATAGCTACTTTTGAAGCAAAACGACCTAAGTTATGACCTTCAGCATCTACAACGATCCACTCTTTTTGAGCAGTTGCCTTGTTAGCTGATACTGTCTTGTAGCTTAAATTGTTCACAATAATTTATTTTAATTAAACATTCCATCCCCAATAAAGGGGTTGCAAAAGTACAAATATTTATTTTAAATACAAATGTCTGTCGAATAATATTTTATCGATTGATAATCAGTTGGGTTATCCGTCATTTTATAACGATTTAAGCGTATCGTTGTCGTTTCGGATGCTTTTTTTGGCCGGATCGGAAAATAGTGATCTTATTAAATGCCGGTTTTGACGCTATTCTTTGGTGAAATTGAGTTTGTTATCGCCTTGTTTTAAAAGTAATCCTTTGTCTTTAAAGGTGATTTCAATGCCGGCAGGATCAAAAATGAATTCCGTCGGGCTTAACGCATTTAGCGGAAACGGGTTTTGTCCGGTGGCCTGACCTTGTAATTGACCGTTTTCTACGCGGATCGTCAGTTGCAACGGAATCTGCTTGGAACTATACACGCCTTCATAGTTTTTTAAAAGCTTCGGATCAACCGCTACGGATTTCAGATTCGGAAAGCGGTACGGGATTTTATAATAAATACTTAGGATGCCTATTAAAAGGTCATTTTCGTTATAATTGTTCCCGTTTACAATAAGAGAAACTGCCATTTTATCGCTCGGATGATACGCAACAACCGATCGGAAATCTTCAATTATTCCGTTATGACCTAAAAAGCGTTTGTCGCTAAACGGAAATTGTAACAATCCTTTGCCGTATCCATTTTCCATAGCGGTCATTTGCGCCAGTGAAGTGGGTTTGACAATTTTTCCGGTAAAAAGCGCATTGATAAATTCAGTCAGATCCGATGGCGTCGACACCAAAGCACCGGCGGCATTGGCTACGCTCAAATCCCAGGAGGTTGTTCTTGTCCATTTATTACCGGCGAAAGAATAGGAAAGGGCTTCGTCTTTACCCGGTACGCTTTTTTTAGGGTAATAGGTGTTTTTTAAACCAATTTTGCCGCTAATTCGGGTGGCAACATTATCACCATAGTTTTTCCCGGTGATTGATTCGATGATATAACCCAATAAAAGATAATTCGAATTGCTGTATTCGGCTTTGGTGTCGGGTTCGAAAATCGATTGCGATGCCGCGATACGTTTTAGCATGTCGCGTTTGGTTTGCGGCCTGGTTTTATAGGAATCAAATGAACGGTCAATATAATCAGGAATCCCGCTTTTATGGTTTAATAGCATTCCGATGGTAATTGTAGCGGAATTCGGAATTTCGGAGTAAAATTTAGAGAGCTTCGTTTCTAATGTCAGCTTTTTTTCTTCGATCAATTGAAAAATAATGGCCGCGGTGAAAATTTTGGTGATGGAACCCACGCGGTATTTGGTATTGTCATCGGAAGGGATGTTGTTGTCGATGTCTGCAAAGCCGTAATTCTTTTCAAAAGCTACATTTCCGTTTTCCCGAAGACTCACGGCGCCCATGAATTTGTTGTTTTCATTCAAATAGGTTAGCAAACTGTCTATTTTGTTGAAACGCGTTTTTTCCTGAGCAACGATGGAAAAGGATAGAAGTAGTAGTGAAACGACAATTATTTTTTTCATAAAAACGGACTTTTGGTTATCATAAATAACGTCCGAAAGGTACCAAAAATTATTGGCTTCCGATTTCAAAAATATAATTCTGTTCCCGGAACACTTTTGCAGTGCGGACAAGTTGCATCCGAAGTGCATTCCGACTTGCGATGGATTGGATGGTATCGCAATCGCAATCTTCAGAAAGGATCATATAGATTTTGTTGGTTTCGGTACGATATTTCGGGAGTTGTGCGAATAGTTTTTCGAAGTACTCGAAGTTTTCGCCACAAAACCAGGCGCTTTCAGCGGTGTTTTTTGGTGTTTTGGGATAATAAGGCGGATTGATCACGATATAGTCGAATTGCCGATCGGATAATTCCTGAAACAAATCGGAATAAATGACAGATAACGTTACCTGATTGGTGATCGCATTTTTTCGGAGTGCTTCGAGTGCCGTTTGGTTAATGTCGGAAGCGGTTACCTGTGCGCCTTTTTGTGCGGCCAGTATGGAAATGATACCACAACCGCAACCTAGTTCGAGGAACGTTTTGTTTTGCAACGGAAGCGGTTCGATAAATTCTAACAGTAGTTTGGTACTGATCGTAATAAAGGGCGGAAATACACCGGGTTCAACACGAACACAAATGGTTTTATAGCGATAGTTGCGCGGTTTCGATAAATAGATCGCGCTGGCTTTTTGCAAAAACGGACTGACGATGCGTTGGATCAGTTTTCTCATTATTCCGAATAAAAACCTTCGATTTCGGGTTGACGGTAGCGCCAGATTTTATGCAAAGCCTTTATTTCATAAGGGTAATGGTAAATTCCGGTTTTATAACGCAATCCCGACAGGGTTTGTAATAGTGTTTTTTTAAGTCCTCTGATCCGAAAATCGGAAACCGTAGGATAATAGCCGTTTAAAACGGTTTCGAAGTTTTTTATCGTATCGATCATATAGGGTTTTAACCACGGCGTAATCGGGTTTTTTCGCAGGTCGAAGTTTTCCCAGCTAGGCGAAATCCAATCTTCCAGTTGCGTAGGAAATGAAAATCCGGCATCCAGAATTTGCTGGTACAGTTCCGATCCTTCGGTTGGTACCGGACTATATAAATAAATGATGATTTCGGATTTCGGGTTGATCGTTTTGATTTCCCGGATAAAGTTAATATCCCATAAAATCTGATCGTATACTTCTTTTTCGGTCGCAGCCGGCATTCCCAGTACAAACGATAACTCCGGAACAATGTCGACGTTCTTCATCCGTAATACAAAGTCCTTGATCATTTGTCCGGATTGGGTACCGCCTTTGTTCATTTGTTTGAGGATGGCATCGTTTCCGGTTTCGGCACCTAAAAAGATCATTTTACAACCAGCCTTGCGCATGAGGCGGAGTTCGTCGTCGGAATACATATTGATCGTATCAATCCGGCCTTCGCCCCAATAACTGATGTTGTCGTTTAAGATTAGCTCCGAAAATTCCAACACTCTTTTTTTCGACGTAAAAAAGTTATTGTCGTGAAATTCGATCGCGTCGATGTTATAGTTGTCTTTAAAATAGCGAACATCTTCATAAATCCGTGCGGCCGACATGCCTTTCCAGCGGGCGTTGTAAATCGGAACCACGGCACAAAACGAACAGCTAAACGGACAACCCATACTGGAATGGTAGGAAAGCGTTTTCGATCCCATAAAGGTTTTGGCCAGGTAGTTTCGTACCGGGTAAAACTGGTTTAGGTATTCGTATGGGAACTTTGGCAGCGTATCCTGATCCAATAAGGCTTCGGTCGCGGTTTTGGTTATTGTACCGTCCGGTTTTTGATAAATCAGGTTTTTGATCAATACGATGGTTTCGGGTTCGTTGTTTTCCAGAGCGGCTAAAAGCGCCGGAAAGGTTACGTCGCCGGGGCCGTTAATGATATAATCCACATAGCCGGAATCCAGGGCGACTTTATATTGGTTGGAGGCAAAATAACCACCCCAAATGGTTGTGATTTTTGGATATTGTTGTTTTATTTTTTTACTAAACGGAATGGCTTGTTTCAGTTGCGGACCAGGCATAACCGTAGAACCAAAGTATTTGAATTCGCCTGTCTCCAGATAGTTTTCGATGGTTTGCCACGGATCGGTTTCCAGATTACCGTCCACAAAAACATAGTCGTAATGCCCGTGAATAGATGCGCCTACCTGTAAGATGGAATTCGGTATCCGGTGCTTGCTGTTAGCACTTCGGGGATTGAATAACAGGACCTTGTTTGTACTCATCTTATCGGAATAAAGAGGGTTTTGCGGTAAGTAATAATTGAATCAGTTGTGCTATGGCAGCACCCAATAAAGCACCGCTCATTCCATAGTTTAAATATACTAATATTGTTGATAGTATAGCATTGATCAACGTTCCGGTGAGTAAAATTTTTATAACGGTTTTTTCCTGATGATTTCGAAAGAGTTCCACAATTTTGATACCATAAATAAACGAAGGATATACATACAGAAAAGCAATTGTGTAAAACCAAATGGAAAGACTGGTTTTCAGATAAAAAACCGTGATCAAATGGATCGCGAACAAGGCGGCCGGTACCAGAAATAAGCCCAAAAGGCTTAATTGTTTCTGAATTTGACGGACAACCGATGTCGTGTTCCGGTAAATGTTTTTGGTGAATGGCGCATAGATAAAAGCCGCTACCGACATGGTGAAAACCAGTAAACTGTTCAATACCTGGTAATTGGCGACGATCGTTCGGTTTTCGAAATAATCGATAATATACAGATCGGTTTTCGACGTGAAAAAGCCCAAAACCGACAATAAAAAGAACGGAAAAGCCTGTTTGTAATAGGATGTATCCATTTTGATGTTCCCGGAAGAAAGGTATTTTTGAAACAAGACAAAATAACCGGTTCCGCGGATAAACTGATAAAAACTGTAATTAACCAACAACGAATAAATACCAAAATCGTCTTTTAGCCAGTAAAAAGGAAATAGAAATACCCCAAAACTAATGACTTCGATCGCGATGGAAGCGTTGAATTTCTTTTCGTAAATGACCAATGCTTCGGTCGAATGATTAAAATAGCGTCCCAATAACCATATAAAAATGTAAAAGGTATAGGAAACCGGGAAAAAACAGAGGCTTCCAACCGAAAATAAGAACACTAACGGCAAACGGGTAAACAGTATTCGACTATAATTCTTTTTGATCTTATTCGGAAGCATACTGAATAGTCGCAATATATATTCTTTATTTCCCCAGTTGATCAGCTGAATGGCAAACAGCGTATACAGCAGAATCGAAACAAAAGCACCCCAGATTTCTTTTTGCGCAAAATGAATCACCAGAAATGGAATAGCCATACCAAAGGCCGATACGATGATCTGGCGTAGCGTATTGCTCGAAATATGAACGATCCGGTTATAATAGTTTGCTTTCAATGGATACTGTTTTTTCGTAACGTATAAAATCCGATACCACGGCCGTAATCCGATAAGTACAGGATCGTTTTGTTGTTTAATACGATGGCTTTTTGCTTATGGTCTTTACCGAGTGTTTGTTGTTTTCCGTTATAAAAAATCTGGTTGTTTTGGATAACCGCTTCGGCTATTTTTACCTCGGGAAGTGGGATAACCGCCGAATGGGTTCCGTTTTCATCACGATAAAAATAACGGAGTTCGTTGCCGGAAACCGTATAATCATAAATCAGTATCGGACTATCTTTTGGAAGTAACGCTTTGCTGTTTTCAGTCGGTTGGGAATAGGAACCGATAAAGCCAATCGGTAGGGTGATTATCGGAAGTAATAGTATTCTTTTTCGGGAAATTGTTTTTCGCTCCGGAAATAGAAACAGCATAAAAAAGAACAAAACAAATCCCAGTCGAATATAGGAAACCGGGAATATTTTTGTTAAGAATAGCGATAGTGGTACATTACAAATAGCGAATAGTACTAGGAAGATGCTGGTTTTTGTAAATGAGGTGTCGCCTTTTTGTGCCAGAAAAATAAAAGGGAATAGCAATAAAATAAACGTATAGGTACTGCCGTAGGGTGAGAAGAGTATGGCTGCGATAATCCAATAGGAAAAAGCAAATAGCTTGTCGTGGTTTTGGGAAACGAAAAATCCGATATAGAGCAGACTCAGTTTAAAAGTGATCCATACGATTTGAAAAAATAGCGGACTGTTCCATAACGGGTTTGGATTTTCGATCGGATCGAAAAGTAATAGTCGTTTGGTAAACATATAAAACGACTGGTAATTGTCGACAAAAGCCGTGGCGATTTCACCATTGGAAGCTTTTGGAAATACGTCTTTTAAAAAGAAAACCCAGATTTCAAATCCGCTTATGGCAACCGACAGTAGTGTCAAACCTGCGCAAACGCCGATCAGATGTAAGGCGGCTTTAAAACTTTTTCGGAAAAGTAAAAACAGGATTAGTATTGCGGGAAATATTTTGAGTAGGATGGCAATACCCCAAAACAGATTCATCCGGAAAAGCTGCTTTTTTTTGTACGCCAACCAACCTTCAGCCAACAAAAAGAAAAGCAAAAAATACAATTGTCCGAACAACAGATTGTTTTTGATCGGAATAAAAAAGAGAAACGGCACCAAAACCAGATAGATCGGCTGGATCGAATAGTGTTGGAAAATCCGCCTCAGACTATAAATAAACAGCACACTGCTGATCAGATTGAATATAATTTTGGCTGTATACGGATCGAGAATGTGAAACGGATAAAAGAACAGTGCTAAAAAAGGCGTATTGGGTGCAAAACTGGTAAAAACAGACGTATAGCCTAATGCAGCGATCTTCTGGTTGAAAATAGCCGGGAAATACAAATCGGATGTAAAATCACCTTCCGAAAGAAAGTAGCCGCCAAAATAGTAATTCGCAAAATCGTGCAAGACAAAACCAGTCGCCTGATAGAGGTAAGAACCACACAGTACAATTATCGGAAGCAAAGAATAATAGGTTGCAAACAGTTTTTTCATGATCCGGAAAAATAATGCAAAATAAAACAGTCTGGTTTTTTGCAGGGCATAGTTCAAAGATACGCGAAAACAGTTAATCTGTACACAACTAATAATGTGATCTATTAAACAGGTTGTTAGTTATTTAAAAATATCTTCTTTAATGTTAAACTGCAAAACCCAACTCGTATTTATGCTACTTTTTAAAGTTTTATAAGAATAAAGTAGTATTTTTCCACCCGAAAGTTGAAAGAAAAATAATACTTTTTTAATTACAGGTTTTAGAATTGGTATTGTATTTCGAAAATTAACGACAGGAAACTGAGAAACCTGCAGTGTTGGTCTTTGACCTTTAAATTCTAATTGAGATATGGCCTATTTATACGATGTAAAAGTAAAATCGATTGATGTTGCAAACAAAATAGCGATTTTAGATATAGACACGATTCATCCGGACGCGATGTATTTTAGTAACAATCTGGCGTTTGCGATTCGCTTGATCCGGGACGCGGCTTTGGGTGATTCTCCGATTGCGAAGAGTTTCGACATGAACTGCCTGTTTGACAACAATTGGCTTAAGGAGAATGTGAGCGGCTACATCACAAAATGTGAACTCAATGAAGTACGAACATCCGGGGAGACGGAAATCAAGAATAATGGAAAAGAAGCCTATTGGCGTGGTGAAACCGACAATGCCAGTGCAACGATAACAGTTCATTTCGCGAGTTCTTTGTGGATGCAACATCTAAACACAAAATCGAATTGGAGAAGTTCGGCTTATCCTGCTGCAGTTGAATTTGTCGACCGCGCGCCGATTGATCCGTCTAATGAAATATCGGACTTCTCGGACGATTATGCGAATAGCGGCGGATGGATTTTGGTACAATCAGAAACGTTGAAAGATACCGATAGTTTGTGGCCGACGGAAGTCTTTATTCCGATCTATACTGAAAAATCGTACCGGCGTTCGACTAAACTTTCCGGAGCCGACCTTAACAAATCCACTCTCGAGGAGTTGCTGTTCAAAACCGTTTTCGCTTTAGGTCGAAACGGGATAAAAACATTCGGAATACTCGTGCCTAGAGGCGATGACTATTATAGTGTTATTTCTTTTTCCAATGGCGGGTATTCGGAATCAGGGTACAAAATCCCTGACTTATTGACTTTGGGAGCAAGCGAATTCAACGTAAATGACAGCGCGAAAGCCGTGAGATTTGGTGCTTAACAAAAAATAGATATGAGCGAAAATTTACTACAGCACACTGAAAAACCCGCAGTATTGGTTTTTTACTTATCAGAATTCTTTCAATCGTATGGGATGTCGGTTTCGAACTTGTCTCAAACGATTTGTGATTCCCCTTTCTATATCTATGACCGATCATTCAAAGATAAAGGGCCGAAGTTTGAAGATGAAAAACCAATAAGCGATGAAGATTACGATACCGGTTTTGCAATCCTTAAAACCATTTGGAACGAATATGTAGGGAAAGCGAAAACACCTGGTTTTTCCCGCGTTTTTAAAATAATGACCGACCTTGATACCGATGATTTCTACGTAGAGTCACGATATGGTTTTGCTCCCGGTTATGATCTGGATGCTGCAATTGAAGCCTTTACCAACCAGAATTTTGAAGTAATCCGATGGGATGAATTTTGGGATCGAAATAGTGAAAATAAAATCGTAGAATCGGATACAACCGATGAGTATTATTCGGACTATACGGAGCAAAGAAACGAAGAAGGCTACAAGATAAAATTACTGATTAAGACTGAAACAATTGATAATAATGACATAAGCTTTGGTGGACTTCCGGTAAAAAAAAGTAATACGCCATTCGAGTGGCCAAAGTGTCCTTGTGGTGCCGAGTTACAATATCAGGGTAAAATTAAAACGGACATCGGTTACGAAATGATTTTTATGGAAAACTGTGATCATTGGGGAGGTACCGAAGTGATCGTAGTGGATGTTGAGAATATAGAATCCGTACATCCGGAAGAAAGCCAGATTGCCTTAAGAGAAACAGCATACGCAGCCAAAATAGTCGAAGTCATCACAGAAAGCTATGATGACGCAAGGGATGACTATTCAGGTTGCCGGCGTGATGTTTTAGGACATGTAAGTGATCATCCCGAATGGATACAGGGTGACGAAACCCCTAAATGCGATTGCTGCGGACAAACAATGCGTTTTGTCGCCCAGTTAGAGGAAGGTCCCGATTATGAAACAGCCATGAATTTTGGTGGCGGATGTGGTTATCTGTTCGACTGTGCTGTAGGCAAAACGGCTAAATTCATTACGCAGTGTTAGTATTCATTTGGGATGAATCCATTTGATCCATTTGATTTTGAACCGTTTTCAGGATTTGGAAAATAATGCAAAACGAAACAACCTGGTTTTTTGCAGGGCATAGCGCAACGATACGCGTAAAACACCCAATCCGTACACAATACTGCGTTGCAGGTTGATCGAAGACGCATCTTCAAAATAATGCGTCGGACAGGAGACTTCGCCAATCCGGGCGTTGTGGTAGCAAAACTGAGCCAGTATTTCGTTGTCGAAAACAAAATCATCGGAGTTGTTTTTAAAGTCGATCTGTTGTAAAACAGACGCTTTAAAGCAACGGTAACCAGTATGGTATTCCGATAGTTTCTGATTCATCATCAGGTTTTGAAACAACGTCAATATACGGTTGGCGATATATTTATAAAGCGGCATACCGTTTTTTAAGGCGCCTTTGCCTAAAATCCGCGATCCTAATACGACATCATACAAGTCGCTTACCACCAAATGTACCATCGATGGAATCAGTTTGGGCGTATATTGATAATCCGGATGCAACATGATAATAATATCGGCGTTTAATTCGAGGGCTTTTTCATAACAGCTTTTCTGATTCGCGCCGTAACCTTTGTTGCGGTCATGGGCAATGATATGTTCGATACCCAGTTCCCGGGCAATCCGGATCGTATCGTCTTTACTAAAATCATCGGTCAGAATGACTTCATCGACGATGTCGAAAGGGATTTCGTGATACGTCTGTTCTATGGTTTTACCGGCATTATAAGCCGGAAGTACGACTACTATTTTTTGATTGTATACCATATCAGTTCAGGTGGTTGACTTCGGTTTGTGATTGTTCCCGTACGTGATCCGAAACACTTAAGCCCGGATAAGGTGCAAGCGATTCGATATCCTTACGATGGTAAAGCGTTCCCAAAAATGGAAATTCATCGTAGGTGTGCGTCGGTAGTCCGGTCAGACGGTTTTGAACTTCGGTTAAAGTAAGATTCCATTCCCGACTTAAACGTTCGGCCGAAGGTTCCATAAAGGAAATATAAAGCAGTTCCGTAAAGGTGTGTTGTTGCGTTTGTGAAAAATCGACTCCCATTGGAAGGTTGTTTTTTAAGGTGTTATGCGAAGTTCGGTAATCCAAAAGCCGGTCCCGGAAATCGGTATACGGCAGGAAACCATTGTGGTTGTTCTGAACGGTGAATAACGGTTGTAGGGACGATTCGTGACACCACATGCATTTGGCAGGTTTTCCGGCATTGGAATGCGACGGATCGGCATTGTTTTTCCGGATTCCGTTGGCGTCAAATATCCCAAAACGAAGCTGACCGTTGTCTAATAATTCGATGGTTTCGTATTCGAAAACCGTTCCATTGACCGGATTGATTTCGGTCGACAAAAAGACCTGATTTAATCCGTTTTGTTCGGAAAACCGTATGATGCGATGTTCCAACGATACGCCCGAATTGTCCACATAGCCTTTTTCGGGTTGTAAGGTGTAACGGCTCATCAGTACGTCCAGTTGTTCGGGTACGCCGGTTAACGCATAATAATGTTCGGAGGCGCCAAGTAACAAGGTAACATACCGACCCAGATCGATCGTTTGTTGCTGCTGGTATTCCTGGGAATTTTTGATCTTTTGATGCAAACGGTTCAGGATACGTTGTGCATTTTCCGATAATCCAATAGCTTTACTAGCAACATAAATCCGATCGCCATTGCTATAAACGCCGGATAAATCAGAAGGTAACTTCGCACCGATATACGACAAAGCCCATTTTAACCCAATCAACGATTTGTGAATATCATCATCATCATACGCCTTGTTCCATCGGAGTACAAGGGAATCGTCTTCTTTTCCCATCAGATCGGAATAAGAATCGTTTGCACAGGCAACAAGTAGCAGACTAAAAACGAGCAATAGTTTTTTCATGCGGGATCGGTTTGATAATAATGCGGGTAACGCGGTAGATATAGTAATTCGTGCTGCGTACAATACAGGGTGGCAAATGGGTTAGTTTTTTAATAGCGATTGTATTTTCCGGTTTTCCGGTGATATTCCGTGCGCTAATAAAAAGAAAATCACTGTTTTGCTCGCTATGCGCCGCGAGTAATGTTATAAGTTGACTATCGGTTATAGCGGTGTTACAGTTTTGTTCCCAGTTGCAAAGTCCCTGTTTACGATTAGTACATAGGAAAAACGGACGCTTGTCCAGATAAGGGGCAATAATGGTCCCTTCGCAAAACTGAGTGACCGTTTCCATATTCGATAAACGCTGTTGCGCCAGAAAAGTGGCGACCTGCTTTCCGGACGAAAAGGGTTTCCAATAGTCGTACATGTAGGCGATTAGGCCACTGCTGAATTGTAGCATTAATAGTAAATAAAGGATTGTTCTCCGTGCAAAATCCCGATTGATGTTGTTCCGGATACGATATACATGATAATGATCAATCCATAAAGCGATGATCAATATGATAAAGTTGATCCCGTCGAAACGGGTTGCTCCCAATTGCGTGATAAAGAAAAAACATTGTACGCCAAACAAGGCGGTATAGGTAAATAACAAAGTGGCTTTCCGTTTGTAAAAGAGCAATAGCGGAAGTCCGTATAACAACAATCCGATGATGGCCGAGATCGGTTTGCTATAGTTGATCAATAAATTGGAATTCCAAAAATGAATCGTTCGGAAATCGGGGATCGTTACCAATCCTTTAAATAGTGAGATAAAGCCTTTGGAAAAGCGTTCGTATAATGGAACATCTTGTATTCGGGTCAGAAAGATACTATCGATAGATGGGAATAATTGCAAGACTAATAAAACAAGACCCGCAGCAAAAACCAGATAACCGCTGGTATAACGAAGTATGTTTTTTTTGTTTTCAATACTAAATAAAAAAAGTAGTGCCAGACTGATTACCGTAAATATCAGGTGGATATTGGCGGCCAATGCCAGCCAAAAGGCATAGAGCAGGAATTTTTCTTTTCGCTGCCGGTATAGTCCCAAAGCCAGAAACAGGAATAACAAACCCAATATATAATTCCGACTGATGAGGTTGTACTCGAACAGCATAAAATAACCAAAGACAAACAGTACTTTGAAAAGTGTCGAAAAAGGAGACTTCCGAAGGAAAATGTTAACCGTTAGCGTAGACAATACAATGTGTAGGAGTTGCATCCCAAACGGATTGTCGGTGATTCGGGTGAGTAAAAACAATAGGATGTTCCACAGCATTGGATGACCTTCGTGACGCATGTTGTAAAACAGTTCCGAAAAAGAATGACTGTCCAACGCCATTAGCCAGTGATGTGCTTCGTCCAGCCAAAGTTCATGATGTAAAATACCCAGCAGGCTTATTGTAAAATAAAGCAGGGTGATAAAAATGACATGTTTCTGTTCGGCCGGATGGTTCATCTTTATAACTGTTTACTAATCCGCATCAGGCCACTGGCCAAAATGGATTTGGTTTTTAATTTCAGTATTTTAATCGGATTCCGGTTTTCGGGTTTAATCAGCTCCCGGTAAAACTCCACTTCGTTTACAACTTTACTCACGGCATAATCGTAAAACTTACGCGAATAGGTTCTTTTAAAATCAATCTGCCGGTCGGTTGAGGTTTCCCAATCGGGTTGCACGGTGATTTGGCTTTCCACTTCGTCATACAAAGAAGTTCCTTTAATCGGATAGGCTACGGTAATGGTATATTCCGTAGGGTTGGCTTCTTTGAGGTATTGGATCGTTTGATGGATGTCGTCTTCGGTTTCGCCGGGATAGCCTACCATGATAAAGGTTCCGGTTTCGATTCCAAGGGCATTGGTTTTTTGAATGGCCTCTTTGACAACCGATACATCCACACGACGGTCCATCAGATCAATGATTTTCTGGGAACCACTTTCGGCACCAATCCAGATCCGATAACATCCGGATTCTTTTAAGAGTTGTAAAATGGCATCGTTAAGGCGTTCGGCCCGGGTGATGCATTCGAACGGAACTTTGGCATCCTGAGCGAGTACTTCTTTATGGAATTCCGTCAGCCATTTGTGACTCACGGTAAATACGTCGTCTACAAACCAGAGGGTATCCGGGTTGTATTGGTCTTTTAAAAGACGCATTTCGGCAGCCACCTGTTGTGCCGGTCGTCTACGGTAACTCTGGCCATAGACAGCCGTACTACACCACTTACAGGTATATGGGCAGCCGCGTTGTGTGGAAATAGTCATCGAGCTTTTCCCGTGATTCGTTTTCCAGGTTTGTAAATATTTTTCAATCGGAACGGCTTTTCGGTTGGGTAATGGCAGTTCGTCCAATTCCCGGAATTTGGTTCGGGCTTTCGTTTTGATCAATTGATCCTTGTCGAAAAAGGCGATACCGTCAACAGCTGTATAATCCGACTGTTCCATAATGGCCTGATACAATTGGTAAGTCGTTTCTTCGCCTTCGCCTATGATCAGAAAATCGGCACCGGCATTGAGGTAATTTTCGCAATTATAGGTCACATCCGGTCCACCTAAAATAATTTTAGGAAAACAGTATCGGTAGTCCGTTTTCAGGATCCGAATCAATCGAATCACCTCAACTTTGGTCATCAGGTTGGTGTAAATCGCAATAACATCCGGTTGTATTTCGGCGATATAATCCAATTGTTCGGGTTGGGAATAAAACGTACTATCGTAAACAGCATTTGGAATATTCCGTTCCAGCAGATAGCCCGAAATATAAAGCAATCCCAATGGCGGATAAGGCTTCATGATTTTTTGCTCCTTCGGATCGTCCGATATATAATACCCGTGTGTCAGCAGTATACTCATCTTTTTTGCAACGCAATAAAATAGTGATCGGAATAGCGCGACAGGAATCGAATGTTTCGAATAGTGTTTTCCAGGGAACCCAAAACAGCGGTTAAGCGTTTTTTGTCTTTTACAAAGGGTTCCAGGTAGGAGGGTGGAATAAAAAAACCAACGGGTTTTATATGAGTGACGGCAAAATGGCGTTGTGCCATTCGTTTGATCGTTGCCGGATTGTAATAATAGGTCGCCACGGCTTCTCCGTCGATGTTGACGATCGCTTTGTCACGTTTGCGACGGAAGGCTGCTTTCCATTGCCCTTTTAGCAGAAAATAAAATTGTTCCCATACCGTATTTTTAGGCATGATCACTAAAAACAACCTGCCGTTTGGGGTGAGTAACCGATTGGCATTTTCGAAAAAGGCTTCCAATTCTGATTTGGAAAGGCAATTTAGCCCGCCAAAATCGGAAAAGATTGCATCGAAGGTCTGATTTGGAAAAGCCGCAGGAAGCGTATTGATATCAGCCTGCCGGAAAGTAATCGTCCCGGTAGTGTCTTTTTGTCTTGCTGTGATGATCATTTGTTCCGAAATATCGGTGGCCGTTATCTGATAGCCTTGTTGGGATAACCAAATGGCGTCTTCGCCCGTTCCGCAGTTGATTTCCAATATAGAGCGGATCGTACTTGGGTGTAGTGCTTCCGTCAGATGACGATAGACGAAGTCACGTTGTAACCTACCGATTACCGTATGGGTAAACGTCTGGTCGTATGTGGCGGCAGCTATGTCGAACGAGGCATTCATGGTTTTGCTAAAGCTTTTATCTGATAGCGGTCGATTCCGACACTCGGAATATAATACCCCAGTTTGGCAATGGATTTTAATTTGTCAGGGCGTACCGGGTCGCGGAACAGGTTTTTTAGAAAATAAAGCCCCTGACTGATACGGTATTCCTTGTGAACCAAACGTTGTAATTTGCGATAATACTCGGACGAATAGGTGCCGTGAAACATCATGTCCAGATCGTCCGAATCGGTCCAGTTGGATTTCTGTTTCAGGTCTTCTTTGACCTTATCGTAAAATTTGGTGCCCGGTAACGGATACGAAACCGAAATCCCGATATTGTCGGGTAACAGTTCTTTGACCATGGCAATGGTTTTTTGAATATCATCCTGATTTTCGGTCAGATAACCGAATTGCAGGAAAAAAGCAACTCTAACGTTGTTCTTTTTTAGCAAACGGGTGGCTTCATAAATCTGAGCTACCGTAGTGCCTTTATCCATCGCATCAAGGATTTTCTGGGAAGCGCTTTCGGCACCGATCCAGACTTCTTCCAATCCGGTACGAGCCAGTACGGCAATGGTGTCTTCTTTTAAAAGTAAATCGGCGCGGCTTTGGATATAGTAGCGGATCGATAGCTGTTGTTTGTCCAATAGTTTTCCGAATTCCTGAACCCAGTTGGGTTTTAGTCCGAAAATATCGTCGCACATCCAAAATCGGGTTACACCAAATGCGGACTTCAGATGGGCAATTTGACGTACGATATAATCCGGTGAATGGGCATTGTAGCGATTTCCGTAGATCGGTTTGGCGCACCAGTTGCATTTGTATGGGCAACCGCGTGTGGTGGCGATATTCAGGGTAAACGGCTGGCCACTTTTTTGCCATTGGGCTTTATATGCATCGATATCGATTAAATCCCAGGCGGGTAACGGCAGTTCGTCCAGATTTTGGAGAATCGGACGTTTGGGGTTGATCCGGATTTGATGTGTGTTGGGATCGGTATAGATAATCCCATTGATAGTAGCAACGGGCATTTTGTGTTCTAAAGTATTGATCAGTTCCAAAAGAGTGGCTTCGCCTTCGCCCTGTAAAATATAGTCGGCACCTTTATCCAGGTATTTTGGATAATGATCGGTTGAATCGGAACTGCATACAATAACGGTACATTGGTGTTGTTTTCCGATGGTGATCATTTCAAAACAGGCTTCCCGCATAGTGGTCAGACACATTTTGGTCAGGTAATTAAAACCGTCGTCATAAATCACCAGATAGCGCGGCTTGTCGTTTTCCAGTTTTCCGGTAATGGCACGCGGATTGTCCAGCAGATTGGTGTCGAACAAATCGACCTGATAGCCGTTTTCGCGTAACAACGACGCAGCATAGAGCGTTCCTAAAGGTGGAAAAGGCGTATGGTTTTTCCACTGCTTCGGATCGAGCCGGTAGTAGTACGAGTGTGAAAATAAGATATCAGACATGTTCTTTGGTTAGCTGGATATGATGGGTGGCGTTGAGGTCGTCGTATTTTCGGTTTAAAGCATCGATGATTCTTTTCTGAAAATTGGACGGATGGTGTTTGGATACTCTTTTTGATGACTTGAAGGCAATTGAAAATTCGGAAGCCAGTTTTCTTTCAAATTTTAATTTCCAAAACCAAAAAGTAGTTCTAAAGGTCAACTGTTCTATTTTGCGGCCAATCGAACCGGATAAAAAACGTTCGAAAGCAGCCGTTACTTTTCTCTTTTTTATCGGACGGATGTTCTCAATATCGGTTCGGGTTTTATTTGGGAAAAAAGAATGCACCCATTGATTGCTTTCAAAAAATGCCGTGAGTTTCTCTTTTCCGTATAGTGGAATTAAAGTTACAATTTCTGTAGCCGTAAAACGATTTTTTTCTTCAATTTCCAGATTATCCGCTGTAATAAAGTAGTTCATACAGAAATATTTCCGGGAATTAAACAGGAATAACTTTTTGTAGAGTACGAGACAGGTCCGACAGGTCCACAAATAACCCGGTTTGCTGATGATAAAATAATCCACATCCGATTTGCTGTCAAAATAACCTTTGGATAAGGAACCGGAGATCGCTACGGCTTCGACAAATGGAAACCATGACGTAATGAATTGTGCCTTTTTTTGTGCTTTTTCCAATGCACTTATAGCATTTCGGTTGCCGGTTTCCCTGCGATTGATGTGCTCGGCAGTCAGGTTGATATGATAATAGCGGTCGGTTTTGGTGATAATACCTTGTTGTAAGGCCTGTTCGATTTCGAGGTCAAAATCCGTTCTGTTCTCGTGATCAGAGAAGGAATAGACTTCCTCTAATTGTAAAGGATGGTTGAAAATAGAGAAATAAAGAATCGGCTTTAATATCTTCAAAACAAAAGATTTTGCTATTAATAAAAGGTCAGATTGGACGATTTAAAATTAGCAAAATCTTTGGATTGATATTAAATTTTTATAAATATGATATAAAAAGATATAACAAATTGTTTTTAAAATGATTAATGCGCCTGTAGCCAGTCTTTTCCATATCCTAATTCTACTTCCAAAGGTACATCCAGTTTAAAAGCTTCTTCCATTTCGTGCTTGATCATTGGCTGAATACGTTCCAGTTCGCTGTTGTGGACGTCAAATACAAGCTCATCGTGTACCTGTAGCAACATCTTACTTTTCCAGTTTTCGGAAATCAATCGTTTATGAATATTGATCATGGCAATTTTGATGATGTCGGCAGCACTTCCCTGAATTGGCGCGTTAACGGCATTTCGTTCGGCCGCTCCGCGGACTACCGCATTGGCGGAGTTGATGTCTTTTAAATAACGACGACGACCTAATACGGTTTGTACATAGCCGTGTTCGCGAGCCGATTCCATTTGTTCTTGGATATAGGCTTTTAGTCTCGGATAGGTCTGGTAGTAGGCGTCAATCAATTCTTTACTTTCCGAACGGGATAACGACGTTTGGTTACTCAATCCGAAGGCCGAAACACCATAGATGATTCCGAAGTTTACCGTTTTAGCATGGCTACGTTGTTCGCGGGTCACGGCTTCCAACGGTACGTTAAATACTTTGGCTGCGGTAGAGGCGTGAATGTCTTCGCCATTTTGGAAAGACTTGATCATGTTCGGTTCTCCGCTTAATGCGGCGATAATACGAAGCTCTATCTGCGAGTAATCGGCAGAAACCAACGTGTAGTTTTCATCACGGGCAATAAAGGCTTTCCGGATCTGACGGCCTCTTTCGGTTCGGATCGGAATGTTTTGCAGGTTCGGATTGTTCGAACTTAAACGACCGGTTGCAGCAACGGTTTGCATATAATCGGTATGGACGCGTTGTGTGGCTTTGTCGACCTGTGTTGGCAACGCATCGATATAGGTGTTTTTTAATTTAATCAACTGGCGCCAGTCGAGAATACTCTGTACAATCTCATGTTCGTTGGCCAGGTAACTCAAAACTTCTTCACCGGTGGCATACTGACCGGTTTTGGTTTTTTTCTGTTTGGTTCCGCCAATTTTTAGTTTTTCGAACAGGATATCGCCCAACTGTTTTGGTGATGCGAGATTAAAATGTTCTCCGGCAATTTCATAGATTTTTTGCTCCAGGGTTTTGATTTCAACTTCCATATCTTTAGATAAGGATTTTAGAAAGTCAACATCCAGTCGGATACCTTCACGTTCCATAGCGGCCAATACGGCTACCAACGGAATTTCGATATCTTCGAATAGTTTTTTCGTTCCGGTTTTATCGAGTTTTTCCGAGAAAAGCGCTTTTAATTGTAGCGTAACATCGGCATCTTCCACCGCATATTCCTTGATGTCTTCCAAAGCGACATCGCGCATCGATTTCTGATTTTTCCCTTTTTTACCAATCAGTGTTTCGATGGATTTTGGCGCGTATTTTAAATAGGTTTCAGACAAGACATCCATGTTATGACGCATATCCGGATTGATCAGATAATGCGCAATCATGGTGTCGAATAAACGACCTTTTACCGTTATGCCATAATTGGCCAGTACTTTCAGGTCGTATTTTAGGTTTTGTCCTATTTTGAGTATGGTTTCGTTTTCGAAGAACGGTAGTAGTTTTTCCAATACGGTTTTGGCTTCTTCCTGATTGTCCGGGAACGGAACATAAAAGCCTTTTCCTTTTTCGTAGGAGAAAGCGATTCCAACCAGTTCGGCATGTAGGGCGTCAAGTCCGGTCGTTTCGGTGTCAAAACAAACTTCCTGTTGTTGTAACAGGTTTTGAACCAACAAACGGATTCCTAAATCGCCTTGTACGATCTGGTAATTGTGACTGGTGGTTTCCAGTGTATCGTAAAAGCTGTTGTGCGTAGTGGTAGTTTCTACCTGACCGTCGTCAAATAAAGACGTTTGGTCTTCATTTTTTGCTGTTTTCCGTGTTTTCGATACCGTCGAAGCGGAAGGCTCCAGATTGTTGGTATTGATTTCGTCAAATTCAGAACCGTCTGCAAAAAGTTTATCGAACTGTTCTTGCATTCTACGGAATTCTAATTCCTGGAAAATGGCTTCGGTTTTGGCTACATCCGGACGGGATAATTCGAAGTCTTTTTCGTCGAATTGCACCGGACAATCCAGTAATATTGTGGCCAGAGTTTTGGATAATATCCCTTTGTCGGCATTGGCTTCGATGTTTTCTTTCATTTTGCCTTTTAGCTCATGGGTATTCGCCAAAAGGTTTTCCATCGATCCGTATTCTTTTAATAATTTTTTCGCGGTTTTTTCGCCCACACCCGGAAGTCCCGGAATGTTGTCTACGGCATCACCCATCATTCCCAAAAAGTCGATCACCTGCTCGGGGCGTTCGATTTCGAATTTTTCCAATACCTGCGGAACACCCCAGATTTCAATATCATTACCCATACGTGCCGGTCGGTACATAAAAATGTTTTCAGATACCAACTGAGCAAAGTCTTTATCGGGTGTGACCATATAGACGGTATAGCCTTCTTTTTCGGCTTGTTTGGCCAGGGTTCCGATAAGGTCATCGGCTTCATAACCCGGTAATTCCATAATCGGAATGTGCATGGCTTTCAGGATTTCCTGAATATACGGAACGGCTATTTTGATCGCCTCCGGCGTTTCGTCGCGGTTGGCTTTGTATTCGGGGAACATTTGGCTTCTGAGTTCGCTTCCTCCTTTATCGAAGGCAACGGCCAGATAACCGGGCTTTTCTCTTTTAATCACATCCATCAGGGAATTCATAAATCCCATAACGGCCGACGTATCCAGTCCTTTGGAGTTGATACGCGGGTTTTTGATAAAGGCATAATACCCACGGAAGATCAGTGCGTAGGCATCCAGTAGAAAAAGGCGTTTTTGTTGTGACATGATATAGGCTATTTGCTTGTAAAAATACGGAATCCGATATTGATACGATCGAAATTCCAATGGAAATTTATGCGACCGCTTGTCGGATGATTCCGATTATTCTGTAATTTTAATTGGTTTTAACCTTGTTAGCTATGAATATTATTATCGTAGAAGATCATGACGAACTGGCTCGGGAAATGGTAACTTACCTCAGCAGTGTAGGACATTTTTGTAAAATAAAGCAAAGTTGTCGGGAAACATTGGAGGAGATCGATCGCAATTCCTACGACCTGATGTTGCTCGATCTGAGTTTGCCGGATGGGGATGGACTGGATTTGCTAAAAGTCGTTCGGAAAGAATACAATAAAATGGGGGTGATTGTGATTACGGCCCGCGGCGAACTGGACGACCGGATTAGCGGGTTTCAGCTTGGCGCCGACGATTATCTGACCAAGCCTTTTGCACTGACCGAACTCGGTGCGCGTATTTTTGCCGTAGTCCGACGAATGCATGGGTTTGCTTTAAATGAGCTTAATATTCACGGATTTAGTATCCAATTACAGGATTATAAAGTCAGACATGGCGAAAATGTCATAGGATTGACCAAAAAAGAGTTTGATGTTTTCCAATATCTCGTATTGAATAAAAACCGGGTGGTGACCCGATTGCAGTTAACCGAACACCTTTGGGGCGATATTCTGGAATTGAATGCCGATTCGAATTTTATCGATGTACACGTCCGGAATCTGCGGAAAAAACTCGAGCACTATGAAAAACTGGATTGGTTTGAAACCGTTCGGAATGTCGGATATCGTATCAATGAATAACAGATGAAATTTAAACACCAGGTAGCCGTTTTTAGTATTCTTACCCGGGTCGTACTGATCGTGGTTTTGTGGTTTGTATTGCCGGTATTGGTCGAAAAAGTTGTCTTCCGGCATATCACAACCAGTTTGCTGGAAAAAAAGGGAAAATTTATCCGAAATCTGGATAATGAAGAAATTACTAATTTCCTTTCGGATAACAGCATGGACGATACCTATGCCAGTTTTTCAAAGTTGCACAGTGAATTTTTACAATTGTCCCGATTGCCCGATCATCAGGTTGTAAAGCATCGTACGGTTTTTGTAACCGAACCCCGGATCATCGAAAAAGAAGAAAACGAATACCGGATTTTACAGTATTTCTTTAAATATGGAGGAAAATCCTATCTGTTGGAAATCGGAAATAACCTGGCGCAGGTAAAAGACCTGTATTTTGTGATCCGGTTTTTTACGGTTGCCGTTTTGATCGGATTGGTTTTGCTAACTTTTTTGTTGGAAGCCTTTTATATCGATTACCTGCTTCGTCCGTTTTATAAGATAATTGATCTGAAAATCCGACATATCGATAATCCGGAAACTTATAAAATGACTGTGATTCAGACGCATTCGGATGATTTTAAAGAATTGGATCTGGCACTGAATCAGATGATGGAACGAATGCAGGATGTGATCCGGAAAGAAAAACAATTTATAGCGAATGTATCGCACGAATTGCTAACACCCATCGCGATTCTGAAAAACCGATTTGAAAACCTGCTGCAAAACGATTCGATCAATAATGAAGGTCAGGAGAGAATTGTGAGTTCGCTACGAACATTGGACAACCTGAAAAAGATTATCAATAACCTGTTGTTGATTTCAAAAATCGAACACCATAAATTTCTGTCGGACGAAACTATTGTACTACGGGAATTACTGGATGAACTGCTGGAAGAGCTCGACGATCGGATTAAGGATCGCGAGATCATTGTGATTTCGGAATTACAGCACGACTATTGTTTTATGGGAAACCGAACCCTGATGCATATATTGTTGTTTAATCTGTTGGGAAATGCGATTAAATATAACCGGAAAGCAGGACGAATTGTATTGGCCGATGGTTTTAAAAACGGTATTTATTGGCTGTCGATCACCGATACCGGTAACGGAATCCCAACAGATCAGATGGAAACGTTGTTTGATCGTTTTACGCGAATCAATTTACAAGTGGAAGGACAGGGGCTTGGTTTGGCCATAGCCAACAGTATTGCACGTTTCCACAATTGCAGTATCGAGGTGCATTCGGCACTGGGCGAGGGAAGTACGTTTACGCTCCGTTTTCAGTCACCGGCAAAAGCCAATTAAATGTTAAAATTCCAAACGAGGCATAATCTTCATTTTGTCTTCATTTTCAGCGGGTAACTTTGACTCATAAATTAATCATTAAACTTTGAAATCATGAAAAAATTAATGTTAGTTGCTGTGATGGTAGTGTCAACAGCAATGGCTTTCGCTCAAACAGCACCTGCAAAAACAGTTACCACTAAAAAACATCAGCATCGTGCTAAAACCGAAGTAAAAGCAGAACCTAAAAAAGGGGATGCCAAAATGGATAACCAAAAAAAATAGTCAGAAAATAGCATGAGGCCGGTGATCAACCGGCCTCTTTTATTTTAGGTGTTTGCTTGCACCTTATTATTGCTTCACAATTTTTTGCGAATAGGTTTCGCCATTTTCGGTTTGTATCTGGATGATATAAATACCGCTGGCCATATCAGACATATTGATCACATTCGATTGGGTAGTCAATACCTGTTGTCCTATCGCGTTGAATAGTTTTACCGTAATGTCCGTTTGAGTAGTCGCAATCGTTACCTGCGAATGCGTCGGATTCGGATAAATGTTGAATTTTGATTTCAGATTGTCGTTCAGACCAAGTGCTGCAGTGGCTTTTAAACAACGTACTGAAGAGCCTTGTCCTCTTGGGCCTCCGGCTGCCGGATTGGTAATAGCAGTACTGAAATAGAAATATTTCGCTCCGCTTGTACTTGTCGTATGGCTCCAGTAATAACCACGTACTCCGGTAAAGTTAAAAGCACCTCCACTGTCTCTGTTTCCGCCTACGGTTAGTTTTAAATTACTGTCATACGCTTTTGATGGGGAAGTAATCACTTCTTTTGCAACGATTAATTCCCAGTCGGTTTGTGACGGCATTCTCCATCCTTCTCCTAAAGCACGACATGGATCACATCCGTCGGTAGCAGTTGCATTGGCCGGTGTTGTAGCACTCCAGGTGTCGGTAAGCTGATTGGTATTCCACCAGGCTGGTGATGACGTAAAATAGTTCGCATTTCCTGCTCCGATACCGGTTGGGTTGTTATTCGCCGGTGATATGGCTGTAGTCGCAGTACGCAATTGATGTCCATCGTCCCAACGCCCCCATTGGAATAGATCACCAAAAGCATTCGCATCGGTTGATGATGTCGCTACAGCCGGGCTTCCTAAGTTTTGTTGTAACCAGATGTTTCTGTCGGCACCACGTACCGTAGTATAGGTTACCGTTTGTCCCTGATAGGTAAAGGTAACACAACCAACATCGCCTATGGCTTGTCCCGGTTCCTGATTACAAACAGTACTGTTTTCGATGGTAAGGGTGTAATCTTCCGTTTGTCCGGCTCTTAAAGTCGTGTCACATGGATCGGTAATGGTATTGGGTGCATTCGGATTGCTCAACGCGGCTACATTCGTATTTTTAATGATTCGCATTTTAACAGTTCCGTTAGTAGCCGTAGCCGGGATTGTTATATTGGCGGTAACCGTATTGGCATTGGCCGGGTTCGCCGGTGCTAACTGACCGATGTAGAATCCTTCGCCGGCATCGTTAAAGTTTCCGTTTCCGTTAAAGTCGATATAAACCATTACATCACTTGGGAAAGAACTGGAAGGTCCTTTTACCGCTATCGGATAGGTTTGTCCTTTGGTTACGGTAGTGCTGATGCTTGAGAAATCTTCATAAGTCGGTGTCGTTCCCGATTGGAATGGCGATGGATTGTTAATGCCGCCAAAAGACACATTAGTGATCATATTGCTATCGGCATTGTACTGATATGTCGGTGTGCAATTTTGAACACTGTTGTTGGTATAAAGCATGGCTGTAGCAACATCATTTTCTTTATAACCCATCAGAAAAATATCGGTATCACCGTCGTTATCATAATCGAAAACCAAAGCACGCGACATGGTTACGGCTGTTAAAAGGTTCGAGTTTTCAACGTCCAGCGCAAATTCGCCGGAACCATTGTTGCGGTAGAATAATGCTTTATTATCGCCATCGGCATTGGATCCCAAAGTAAGGATATCCAGGTTTCCGTCGTTATCATAATCTGCAAAACGAGAGCTACCATAATAGGTTCCCATAAAGGAAGCGCCTGTTGGAGTGAAATGTGCTGCGCCATTGTTGATATAGGCTGTTAGTATCGGTTCGAACGAATCGCTCATTCCGGATAATAACACATCCGGATGACCGTCGCCATTGATGTCGGCAGTATCAATCGAGGAGAAATAAACATTGTCCAATCCGCTGCTATGTCCGATAAACGTTCCGTCTCCCTGATTCAGGTAGAATTTGGTTTCCGGAACATAAGCATTGGTATAACCTGTGATCATTATATCCGGAAAACCATCCGAATTGGCATCAAATACTTTTGCTGCACCGAAATAGGTACCCGAAAGTATTGTTGGTGATACGGTAAACGTACCGCTAGTGCCGTTTTGCAGGTAAATGGTCGATACTTTATCGCCACTGTCCAACATTCCGTTAACCAGAATGTCCATATCGCCGTCTTTGTCAAAATCGACAATCTCAATGGCGCCATAAATCGTCGGTTGGATATTGTCTACGATGACTTTTGTAAAGGTATTGTCGCCGTTTCCGTAGTAAATCTCGAAAACCTGTTCGTCGGTATCGGTTCGGATTCCGGTTATGGCAAAATCAAGATGCCCGTCATTGTTGATATCGCCGGTTCCTATCGCCGAATACATGATCTGAGTAAATGCTGTTGCCGTGTTGGGAGCATAGGTCCCGTTTTGGTTTACATACAAAGCGGTATGCCCGTCGTAACCCGGAAGCGCACCGGATACAATAATCTCTTTTATTCCATCGCCGTTAAAGTCGGCTGCCACGCAATCCCCATAGAAGGCTCCGGTAAAAGCCGAGCTGTTTGGGGTGAGTAATTGCGCATTACAGTCCACCTGTGCCATGGAAAATAGCGTAATTAGTAAGTATATTTTCTTCATGATAATTTTGAATAAGTTGGCACAAAGGTATTTATTTAGATTAAATAAAAATAACTGACTGGTTTTTTTGATAGTATTTTGGGTTTTTGGCAGGCGGAGTTTCGAAATGCTAAAAAAATTAACGATTGATTTGTGTAGTGAAAAAAAATAACGGTAATAAATTTAGTATGTCTAAAGCATCTTGTTTTATATATAACAGCAGATGGTTTATTTGTAATATTCCTGGATGTTGGGATGTCGGAATGTTTTCAAAAGATACGGTATAAGTGGATGTTATTGCTTTATGTGACGTTTTTTTGTGAATGTCATTTTAATAAATATTCTTCAGATGTTAATTTTTTGACTTTTGTTGTGTTAAATTTAGTTTTCTGTTATTGTTTTTTTTGTTAGGATGTAGTATTTTTAGTTGCATTAAACAACTACCCCCAAATTTATCCTCTATGAAAAGAATAGCCTTTACATTCTTTAGAAATCTCCTATTCTCTGTATCGATCCTGTTTGCCGCTCCAATTGTGGCTCAGGTCGGAATAGGAACGACTACGCCAGATGCGAGTTCGCTTTTGGATATGACCTCAACCTCAAAAGGACTATTAACACCACGTATGACGACAGCGCAAAGGACAGCAATTACAAGTCCTGCGAATGGATTATTGGTATACGATACGGATATTAAATCCTATTATTTTTATGATTTGCCAACGACTACGTGGATTAAGATGCTGGGCGATGGCGACAGACGACTGAATTTTAAAAGAATCAAATCGACTGATGTACTCGCGACTGTTTTGGCGGCCGAATCGACAGCCGGAGGCGGATCAACGTATAAGTTAACCGCAGGGACATTTTATGAAATCAATGGAACGATTAATCTGGATAAACCAATCGAATTAAACGGCGCCTATGTTTCCGGATTGGATACAAATAACGACAGATTGGTGCGTACCGGAACGCTTTTTACCGGTGCTACAGGAGGAAGTCTTCGGAATCTTACATTAACCGCTTCGGTAAAAGTGTTCGATTTGAATGGAACATCAAGTCCGAATCTGATTTTTCGGGATTGTATCGTAGCGGGTTCCGGTGCGGTTGGTGATATTAAAAACTTCGGATTGGTATTTTTAACGATTGTTCAGTTTGCTGCCAATACGACCGGGATTACCTATGAAAATGTAAACCAATTGCTGATTAGTAATGTGGGTTGGCAGGATACCAACTCCGGAACGTTCGAAACCTTTAAAGGTACGTTCAATATGCTACAGCGCGCCGGTGGGTTTAGTGTGGTTAACTCCGGGAAAACCGGAATTGATGTGTCGGCTAATCCAACGATAACGGGTGATGCGCTTTTAAAAGATGTGGTGTTTTATACTACAGGTACGGCCGGAACCTATGTGAAACGCTATACTACGGGAAGTTATACCGGATTTAATTTTGATAACCGTTGGGTGGTGAATAGTTCGGGTATCCCTGTGGAAGGCGATGCGGTTTCGACCGGAAATATTTTTTACGATCGAACACTGGCGCAATCGGCTACGGCTTTGCCTTCAACCACTGGTGTTAAAATCGATATTCCGAATACGGCGAATAATAATCTATTTCGTTTTACCTCGTCGAATAACAGATTGACCTATCAGGGACGTAAATCCAGAATTTTTACCGTAAATGCCGCGCTTTCGTTTGGCGATATTACCGGAACTACCAATACCACTTATGTGTTTTATATTGTGAAAATCCCGGCAGCTGGTGGAACATCGGCGGTAACGGCTTCGGAGACTTTTATCGATACGAATGCCGGTTATGTACAATCGTTTCCGGTTCAGGGAACGGTGATGTTGGATACCGGTGATGCTGTCGAAATATGGGTGAAACGACTCAATAGTGGTAACCAGAGTTTTACGATAAAATCATTCAGTGCTTCCATCCGATAAAGTATAGTTAAATTATTGCTAATGAAAATCCGTCGGTAATGGCTTTCTTTGTTACTTTGCCTCTTAATTTATTGTAATGCGATTAGTTTTTATAGGCGTAATTTTACTATTGGTGGAATTGTATGCATTTCAGGCATTCCGAACCATCACCAAAGAAAGATGGATATTGATAAGCTATCAGTTGGTGAGTCTGGCCATTTTTATATATCTGATTTATTCGTTTGCACAGTTTGACCGAAGTGTGGGGCAAACGAAGCAGACCTTGTTTACTATGGGATTGCTTTTAATCACGTTGGTCCCGAAATTGCTTATAGCGATTATATTGCTCACGGAAGATATATACCGTTTGTTTGCAACCACCATTAATTATTTTACGCAGGCCGATAATATCAAGGAAGCCATTCCTGAAAGGCGCAAATTTGTGAGTCAGGTAGCGCTTATGGTAGCGTTGATCCCGTTTACATCGCTGTTGTACGGAATGACCAAAGGAAAGTATAATTTTAAGGTGATCCGACAAACGATTTTCTTTCCGGATCTGCCGGATAGTTTCGATGGAACCACGATTACGCAGATATCCGACGTACATAGCGGTAGCTTTGATAACCCGGAGAAGATCAGTTATGCAATTGATTTGATCAATGAACAGAAATCAGATATTATTCTGTTTACAGGTGATATCGTAAATACGCATGCCGATGAAATGCATCCGTGGATCGATACCTTCCGAAAGATCGAAACACCGGCTTTGGGTAAGTTTTCGGTTTTAGGAAATCACGATTATGGAGAGTATATCGACTGGCCGTCGCAAAAAGCAAAAGACGACAACTTTAAAGCGATCAAAGACCTGCACCGTCAGATTGATTTTAAACTGCTGTTAAACGAACACGTAAAGATTCGTAAAGGAGATGCTGAAATTGCATTGGTAGGAGTGGAAAACTGGGGCGTGAAGTTCAAACAGGCGGGCGATTTGCATAAAGCTTCGGAAGGATTAACCGCAAATGACTTTAAAATCCTGATGAGCCACGATCCGTCACATTGGGATGCGGAAGTAAAAAAATACGACAAACATTTTCACCTTACCCTGAGTGGTCATACGCACGGATTACAGTTTGGAATCGAAATTCCAGGTATAATCAAGTGGAGTCCAATTGAATATGTTTATAAACAATGGGCGGGATTGTATGAGGAAATGGGGAAATATATCTATGTGAACCGCGGTTTCGGATTTCATGCCTATCCCGGGCGTGTTGGTATCTGGCCTGAAATTACCGTTATTGAACTAAAAAAAGGTGAAAAAGTAGCGTAATTCGTTAAAAATGCTACATTTGTATAGCTAATTGATCGTAAAAGTTTAGTTAAAGATTTTAAACTTGTAGACTATGTCAAAATTTGGAGAACTTATCAATGCACAAGTGCCGGTGCTAATCGATTTTTATACCGATTGGAATGAGCCTTCTGTTTCCATGCATCCGGTTATCCGCGATGTCGCTGCCGCTTTAGGTGATAAAGCTAAAGTGATCAAAATTGATGTGGATAAAAACCAGGAACTGGCCGAAGCATTACGGATAAAAGGTTTGCCGACATTGATGATCTATAAAGAAGGGCAAATGGTATGGCGTCAATCCGGGGAACTGGATGCCAATACAATTATTGCGCTGGTTCAGGAGCATATTATTAATTAAAGTGCTTCAAAGCGGAAGCCGCGTTCCTGTAAATTCTGAATGACTTTTGGTAACAGGTACTCGAGGTTTCCAAATGCTTTTACACTATCGTGACATACGATAATACTTCCCTGCTCGACATTTTCGATTACATTTTGCAGACACTTTTCCGGTGTAATGGTTTTGTCGAAATCCATACTGATAACATCCCACATGATGATCTTGTAACCCTGTTTCCGTAATAAGCGGGATTGGGACGGTTTTATTTTGCCGTAGGGCGGACGAAACAAACGGGAATCGATTTTGCCTTCCGAGTAGTTTATAATGGCGTCTTCGCAGGCTTTGGCATTGCGGATATACGTGCTGTTATCCGTTTTCCAGCCTTTTAAATGATTAAAAGTGTGATTGCCGATCTGATGACCGGCGGCCAGAACCTTTTTGAATAGTTCCGGATGTTTTTCGATGTTGTGACCGATACAGAAAAAAGTAGCCCGAATCTGATGGGCTTGGAGTACGTTTAAAACCCATTCGGTAATCTCGGGTGTCGGACCATCGTCGAACGTAAGAAATACTTTTTTTTCTGTATTTGGAATATCCCAAATCTGGTTGGAAAATAGTCGTTTGACAATACTGTTTGTTTTAACCCAGAAACTCATTATAAATCCGTTAAAAAAGAAATATGCCCATGATTTCATGGGCATATTCTCGGTTTGTTATTCCATATCTCTTCCGAATCGTTCGAACAGTTTGTTGTAACTGTTAAACTTCGTTTTGTTCGTGTTAAAGAAGTCTTTGTCGTATCGCTTCATGATGTCGAGTAAGGCACGATAGCGCTCAATATCCGTTACAATGTCAACATACATATCGTTTTGTTCTACCGCTTTTAATCCTTTGTAATACGTCAGGTTTTCCTGGTATTTTTTAGATAGTTTGTTTAGGATATCACGTGCTTTGGCGGTTTCACCCACTTCGTAATATCCGGATGCAAACGGTTCTACAAAGGTGTAGAAACCAAATTCATCGATCGGCATTTTTTTCATAGCCAGATCAATAATGTTTTTGGCTTTGTCTTTTTTGCCTTCAGTGATTAATTTTTCAGTTAGACGAGCCAGATTGGTACGGTAGGAAATACTGTTTTTGCGTGTTTCCGGGTCGTGGTAAATTCTTGGGTCACCACTATTACCCCAATCCCATGACATAACGATTTTGTACATCTTTTCGGTGTCAATATTGCCCATATCCAGTGGACTTCCGTCTTTTGGAATCGGTGTTTTAACCGGAACCAGTTTGTAAACCATTCCATCCAATTGCAGGTAGTCTTTCATCCAGATATAATCGTCGTCACCAAAGCTTCCGCCGGTAAAATAAATCGGACGTTTCCAGTTGTTGTTATAAACCAGATCCAACATCATCAATCGGTTGATGTATAAAGCACTTCCTTTGATTTCAAAGTCAATAGCCGGAACAATCGAATCGTTTAAGGCCGGATTAACCACTTTGTTTTTGATTACCGTCTCTTTATTAACCGGAATACTGATTTTATTGGTCGGGTAGAAGTGGATTTTCTGTCCGCTTCTCGGAATTGTAAATAAGGTTCGTTCGTCATCACTCTTGATAAAGTCGATGAATTGTTTGATGTCGATACGCTCTTTGGTTAATTCCTGGAAGAACATATAATCGCGTTTTCCTTTTACATACTGATCATGTGTAAATGAAATCGGTAACGGATCCGAATTGTAGGCCTTCGACTTCATCTGATCGATATACCAGTCTTGAGTGAATAACTGCGTATTAACGATTCGTACGTCGGTTCGGTAGCCTTCAATTTCCTGTGCATACCAAAGAGGGAACGTGTCGTTGTCGCCAATGGTAAACAATATGGCGTTCGGTTCGCAGGAATCCAGATACGCTTTTGCCATAGCAACAGCTGTATAACGGTGTGAACGGTCGTGATCGTCCCAGTTTTCTTTGGCCATCAATACCGGAGCAGCCAATAAACAGGCTGTAATAACCACAGGTCCGGCGATTTTTGGCTGTAAATAATTTTTAATGCCGTCGTAAATAGCATAGACACCAAAGCCTAGCCACATCGCAAAAATATAGAAGGAGCCTACTAAGGCGTAATCTCTTTCGCGTGGTTCAAACGGACGTTCATTTAGGAATACTTTTAAGGCTAAACTGGTGAAAAGGAATAATACCAGTAACACATAGAAACTTTTCAGGTCTTTTCTGGCGTGGAAAACCATTCCGATGATTCCTAAGATAAACGGAAGGAAATAATATGTATTACGTGCTTTGTTGTTTAATACATCCGAAGGAAGATTGTCTTGTGAGCCTAAACGGATTTCATCGATAAATTTAATACCGCTGATCCAGTTTCCGTTTTGAGTGTCGTATTTCCCTTGTATGTCGTTCTGACGACCGGTGAAGTTCCACATTAGGTAACGCCAGTACATATAGCCAAATTGGTATTCGAACATAAATTGCATGTTATCGATAAACGATGGTTTTTCGATAATCAGGTATTCGCCGTAGGCTTTTAGGAATTTGTCGTATTCTTCAATTCCTAATTTACCGCTTCCATAAGCATTACGGAATTCGGATACAATTTGTACCAGTTCGTCTTCGTGCGAATATTCCGGGTTGATGGTAAATTTAACCGGACGGGTAAAGGTCATATAGTTTACCGCATTATCGGTACTCCACATTCTTGGTAAAAATCCTTTTTGATCGTCGCTGGTGTTTTGACGGGCGTTTACGTAGTTGTTTACGATTTTATAGGTTCCGGTTTTGTAATCCCGTTCGTAGTTTGGTTTTTCATCCTGATAGGGATTTTCTTCGTCAAGTCCTACGTAGCCTTCTGTAAATAACGGGCCGTAAAATGTTTTTTGCTCTCCGTATTGCTCACGGTTATAGTAGGCTAATACCTCTGCCGCATCCGACGGTCTGTTTTCATTGATCACTACATTCGCGTTCGCACGAATCGGTAACATCAACCAGGTTGAAAACCCGATTAATACAAATAAGATGCAAAGTAGTAGTGTATTGTATAATGGTTTTTCTTTCTTTTTGGTATAACGTAAACCGAAATAGAAGAATAGAACAATCAGTAAAGCAGCAAATATAGTTCCGGAGTTAAACGGTAATCCTAGGGAGTTTACCATAAAAATTTCCATTTTTCCGAAAAAGGCTAATGTATACGGTAGTAAGAATTTGAAAACAAAAAACAGGATCACAACAATAACGATATTGGCAATGATAAAGTTTTTAACGGTTACGGTTTTATAGTTCTTAAAATAATAAAGCAAGCCAATGGAAGGAATGGTTAGTAAGGCCATAAAGTGGACACCAAATGATAAACCGATCATTAATGAGATCAATAACAGCCATTTATTGCCACGCGGACTGTGCATGTCTTCTTCCCAACGTAAACCCAGCCAGAATAGTACGGCTATAAACAGGGAAGCCATAGCGTATACTTCGGCTTCGGTAGCACTAAACCAGAAACTATCGGTAAAAGTAAAGGCAAGAGAGCCAACTAAAGCACTTCCCAATACTACGATAGCATTGTTTTTGTTAAACTCGGTATAGCTGGAAACAACTTTTTTCAGGATAAGGGTCATCGACCAAAACATGAATAAAATGGTGAAAGCACTCGAAAATACCGACATCATGTTTACCATCAGGGCTACTTTTTCCGGACCGGAGGCAAACATGGCGAAAAAGGCGCCTATCATTTGGAATAAAGGTGCTCCGGGAGGGTGTCCTACTTCCAGTTTGGCTGAAGTGGCAATATATTCACCACAATCCCAAAAACTCAATGAGGGTTCTACTGTTAGTGAATACGTGATTAAGGCAATAGCAAATGTGAACCATCCAAGGATAGTGTTCCATTTTTTAAAGTTAAATGTTACCATATAATACCGTGTAATTTTTTCGTATTAAATCTTTTACAAAGAAACTATTTTTTTGGAGAAAGAGGGCTGAAAATATTTTTTTAATATTTTTTTATCAAAAGTTTGGATTGTAAAATAATTGTCCTACATTTGCACCCGGAAATCAGTAATGATGCCGCTTTTACTGACCCATGGTGTAATGGTAACACAGCTGATTTTGGTTCAGTCGTTCTAGGTTCGAGTCCTAGTGGGTCAACAAAAAGCCTCTCAATTTTGAGAGGCTTTTTTAGTTTATCGGTGTTTGTTTTTGAGTAAAATAACGATCGGTTTTAGGGATCGAATAAATAATAAAAAACCGCTTCAACTTGAAGCGGTTTTTTATTGGTATAGCTGTTTTAGATTTTAAAAGTGACAACCGGACGTTTGGCATGATTTACTAAGTCTTCGCTGATGCTTCCGTTAAAGAAGTGGGAAAGACCTTTTCGACCATGTGTGCTGATTCCGATAAGATCGGCGTTAACGCTTTTGGCAAAATGTAAAATTCCTTTTTCTACGTTTACATCATTGTAGATATGTGTAGAGTAGTTGTTGGCGTCGAAAGCGGCAACAAAATCGCTGATCATTTTTTCGGCTACGGAGGTCGATTTGAAATTATTAGGTGTGTTTACCATTAATAAATGGATTTTTGCGTTGAATTCATTCGCGAATTCGATAACCTTTTTGAATGGTTTTTTGGCTTCGTCGGTAAAATCGGATGCGAAAACAAAATTGTTAACCGTGAAATTGTCGGAGTCTTTTTTGATAACCAATACCGGAGTTTCGGAATGACGTACTACTTTTTCGGTGTTGGATCCGATAAACATCTCTTTAAAACCGCTGGCTCCATGTGAGCCCATAACGATCAGGTCAATTTCGTCTTTGCCGCTAAAATTTAGAATCCCGTCAAAAGCTCTTTCCAGTTTGGTGATTTGTGTAACATTGATTCCGGATAAGATATCGGAACTGGCAATGTCGTCCAGTCTCTCTTCTGCTTTTTTCTTGAAAAAGATGATTTCGGGAATGTCGTGTCCGCTTCCAATAGCATCACTTCCTTCATGTGGTAATTCCAGCATGTGAAGTAAGACAATTTCTCCATTGTTTTTTCTGGCGATTTGTGCGGCTACTTTTAAGGCGTATTCGGCATGATCGGAAAAATCGGTAGGGACTAAAATTTTTTTCATAATACTAGTGGTGTAAGATTTTTGGTGTTTTATTTGTTGTAAATGTTATTCATAAAGATAGGAAATTAAATTACAATACACAATTGATTTTCAATAATTAAAAAAAATACACTATATTTGCGCCGTTATTTATTAATGAACTAAATAATGAGGGGGCAGTAGGTCCCCTCTTTTTATACTAATATGGCATTTAAAGATAAAGTTAGCGCGTTGCTGGATGAGGGGTTGTCTCAAAAGCCGTCTCTTTTTTTAATTGATTTAACAATAACCGATACTTACAAAATTATTGTAACTTTAGACGGTGATAATGGTGTGAGTCTTCAGGACTGTATTGACATTAGCCGGGCTATCGAGCATAACCTGGATCGGGAAGAACAGGATTTTTCGCTGGAAGTGGCTTCTGCAGGAGCATCCACACCGCTTAAAACCCCGAGGCAATACAAGAAGAATATCGGAAGAAAACTGAAAGTGATAACCGCAACCGAAAAAATCGAAGCGGAACTAACAGATGCCAATGATGAATTTATTGTTTTGGAATGGAAGGCCAGAGAACCAAAACAAGTTGGCAAAGGAAAAGAAACCGTTCAGAAAAAAGCGGAAATTCCTTATTCGGATATCAAGGAAGCAATTGTTATAATAACATTTTAAATAAAAAGTTTGCATGGAAAATATTGCATTAATCGAATCGTTTTCAGAATTTAAAGACGATAAACTAATCGACAGAGTTACCTTAATGGCAATTTTAGAAGATGTGTTTAGAAATGCATTGAAGAAGAAATATGGTTCGGATGATAACTTCGATATTATTATAAATCCTGATAAAGGGGATATGGAGATCTGGAGAAACCGTGTGGTGGTTGCCGATGGTGAAGTGGAAGATCAAAACTCCGAAATCTCTTTGTCTGAAGCCCGTAAAATCGAGCCGGATTTTGAAGTAGGTGAAGAAGTGTCTGAAGAGGTAAAATTAATCCAGTTAGGTAGAAGAGCTATTTTAGCATTGCGTCAGAACCTGATTTCTAAAATTCACGAACACGATAATACCAATCTTTATAAGCAATTTAAAGATTTAATTGGCGATATTTACACGGCAGAAGTGCATCACGTACGTCCAAAAGCAGTTATTCTGGTGGATGACGAAGGAAATGAAATCGTGTTGCCAAAAGAAAAACAAATCCCGTCCGATTTCTTCCGTAAAGGAGATAACGTACGTGGAATCATTGAAAATGTGGAGTTGAAAGGGAATAAGCCGCAAATCATTATGTCCCGTACTTCTGAAAAATTCCTTGAGAAATTATTCGAACAGGAAATTCCGGAGGTATTCGACGGTTTGATCACTGTGAAAAAAGTAGTGCGTATTCCAGGTGAAAAAGCAAAAGTAGCTGTAGATTCGTACGATGACAGAATTGATCCGGTTGGAGCTTGTGTGGGAATGAAAGGTTCTCGTATCCACGGGATCGTTCGCGAATTGGGTAATGAAAATATCGATGTAATCAATTATACCTCCAATACGCAATTGTTTATTACCAGAGCGCTTAGCCCGGCTAAAGTGTCTTCTGTGAAAATTGATGAAGAAAAGAAATCCGCCGAAGTATTCCTGAAACTGGAAGAAGTGTCAAAAGCAATCGGACGTGGTGGACACAACATCAAATTGGCAGGATTGTTAACCGGATACGAATTGGATGTGATCCGTGAAGGAAATGCACTGGAAGAAGAGGATGATGTTGAATTAACAGAATTCTCTGACGAAATCGAAGGATGGGTTATCGAAGAGTTTGCTAAAATCGGATTGGATACAGCAAGAAGTATATTAAACCAGGATGTGGCCGATTTAGTAAGAAGAACGGATCTTGAAGAAGAGACGGTTTTGGATGTTATCCGAATTTTAAAAGAAGAATTCGAAGACTAACACAAGGAATACAGCTAAACAACAACAACACACGCATTACGATAATATTAAAAAGATTATATGTCTGAAGAAAGAGTAATAAGAATTAACAAGGTTTTAAGGGAATTAAACATTTCTCTGGATAGAGCTGTGGACTATTTAAAAGATAAGGGATATACAATTGAATCCAGTCCGAATGCTAAAATTTCTAATGAGGAATATTCTATCTTGTGTGGTCAATTCTCTGCTGATAAAGGTAAAAAGGTGGCTTCTCTCGAGGTGAGCGAGGAGAAAAAGAAAGAGAAAGAGGCCTTGCGAGTGGAAAGAGAACGTGAGATGGAAGAGAAACGCAAAGAGGAAGAAAAACAACGTCAGGATATCATCAAAGCCAAAGCGACCCTTTCCGGGCCAAAAGCTATTGGTAAAATCGACCTGAACCCGAAAAAAACTGAAGTTGTTGCTGAAAAACCTTCTTCAGAAGAAACGGAAGTCGTAAACACTCCGGAAGTAAAACCGGAAGTAGAACATAAAGCGGTGGAAGAAAAAATCGTAGAAAAAACACCTGAGGTAACTCCTGTGGTGCCGGAACCGAAAGAGGTTAAGGAAATCAAGGAAGTTAAAGAGGTTAAAGAAATTAAGGAAGTTAAAGAGGTTAAAGAAGTTAAGGAAGAAAAAACAGAAAAAGCAGAAAAAGCGGAACCGGCTAAACCTGCCGCTGCTGCTGATGCACCTGTTGAGGAAGAGCGTATTGAAACGCAATACCAAAAACTTTCCGGGACCACTTTTACCGGTCAGATGATCGACCTTTCTCAGTTTAATAAACCGAAAAAGAAGAAAGAAGAATTCAAAAAAGACAACAACAAACCGAACACTGGTAATACTGCCAATGCCGGTCAGGGTGGTCAGAATTCAAATAACAACAACGCCAACAAGAGCAAAAGAAAACGTATTCCGCCAAAACCGGGAACGCCTGGAGCTCAGCAGGGTACCAATCCACAGCAAGGTGGTGGTAACAACAACAACCGTCAGGGTGGTGGAAATAATCCGAGATTCGGAAATAATAAACCGGGATTCCAAAAAGGAAACCGTCCGGCAATTGTTTCTAAAGTCGAGCCTACGGAAGAAGAAGTTAAAAACCAAATCAAAGAAACTTTAGAGAGACTTCAAGGTAAAGGAAGTAAGTCTAAAGCGGCAAAATACAGAAGAGATAAAAGAGATTCGCACCGTCAGAAATCAGATGACGAACAAAGAGCGATGGAAGAAGGAAGCAAAGTGCTTAAAGTGACGGAATTCGTTACTGTAGGTGAAATTGCTACCATGATGGATGTGCCAATCACTAAAGTTATCGGAACCTGTATGTCATTGGGTATCATGGTTACCATGAACCAACGATTGGATGCCGAAACGCTTTCTATTGTTGCGGATGAGTTTGGTTATGAAGTAGAATTTATTACAACCGATATCGAAGAGGCAATCGAGGTAGTGGAAGACAGACCGGAAGATCTGGAACACCGCGCACCGATTGTAACCGTAATGGGTCACGTTGACCACGGTAAAACATCCTTGTTGGATTATATCCGTAAAACAAATGTAATTGCTGGTGAGTCCGGAGGTATTACACAGCACATTGGTGCTTATGGAGTACGATTGGATAACGGTCAGCGTATCGCATTCTTAGATACTCCAGGTCACGAGGCGTTTACCGCAATGCGTGCCCGTGGTGCTCAGGTTACGGATATCGTAATTATCGTGATTGCTGCCGACGACGACATCATGCCGCAAACCAAAGAGGCAATTAGCCACGCGCAAGCTGCAGGTGTACCGTTGATCTTCGCAATCAATAAAGTGGATAAGCCTACGGCAAATCCTGAGAAAATTAAAGAAAAACTAGCCGGTATGAACCTATTGGTTGAAGACTGGGGTGGTAAATATCAATCACACGATATCTCTGCTAAAACAGGATTAGGAGTGAAAGAATTACTTGAAAAAGTATTGTTAGAGGCTGAAATCCTTGACTTAAAAGCGAATCCAAACAAACCGGCTGTCGGAACCGTAGTGGAAGCCTTCCTTGATAAAGGACGTGGTTATGTGTCTACTGTATTGGTTCAGGCAGGTACATTGCGAATCGGAGATTATGTGTTAGCTGGTAAACACCACGGTAAGGTAAAAGCGATGCATGATGAGCGAGGACATAATATTAAAGAAGCAGGTCCTTCTACGCCGATTTCAATCTTAGGTCTTGACGGAGCGCCAACAGCAGGGGATAAGTTTAGTGTTTTTGAAGATGAAAGAGAAGCAAAACAAATCGCTGTTAAACGTACACAATTGTTACGTGAGCAATCGGTTCGTACGCAGAAACATATTACACTTGCCGAAATCGGTCGTCGTATCGCTTTAGGTCAGTTTAAAGAATTAAACATCATCCTTAAAGGGGACGTGGATGGATCGGTAGAAGCATTATCCGATTCCTTCTCAAAATTATCAACCGAAGAAATCCAGATCCGTATCATTCACAAAGGAGTTGGTGCTATTACCGAATCCGACGTATTGTTGGCTTCTGCCTCGGATGCGATCATCATCGGATTTAACGTACGTCCTTCCGGAAGTGCGAAACAATTGGCTGATAAAGAAGAAATCGATATCCGAAACTACTCGATCATTTACGATGCTATCGACGATTTGAAAGATGCAATGGAAGGTATGTTGTCTCCGGAAATGAAAGAAGAAATTACTGGTACAGCCGAAATCCGCGAAACATTCAAAATCTCGAAAGTGGGTACGATTGCTGGATGTATGGTTACCGATGGTAAGATCTTCCGTAACTCGAGAATCCGACTTATCCGTGAAGGTGTGGTTATCTTTACCGGTGAACTGAGTACGCTAAAACGTTTTAAAGACGATGTAAAAGAAGTTTCCAAAGGATATGACTGTGGTATGCAGATTAAAAACTACAACGATATCAGAGAATACGATATTATTGAAGGATTCCAGGAAGTGGAAGTGAAAAAGAAACTGAAATAATCAGGATGCCTGATAGGTTTTTAAAGCCTATCAGGTGTTGCCAAATAATAAAAAAGCCCCGCTATGCGGGGCTTTTTTGTTTTAAACCCGGTGGCTACCGGGTTTTGTTTTTATTGTTTGTTCGGTTTTATCAGTAAAGCATTTGGGTATTTCTTTTTGATGTCCAATAGGTTTTTCTCGGCTTCGATGCGTGTTTTAAACGAGCCGATCCAGACCTTGTAGGAAGGATTGTTGTATACGATGGTTCCGTCCATATTTCTGAATTCTTTTCGGAAATTTACCAACGTTTTTTTGGCTTCGTCATTAGTACCGTAAAAAATTTGAATTTTATACCGATCGTTAACAGTTATAGAGCTATTTATTTTTCGTTTTTCATTTAATAACTGTTCGAATTTTGGATCCTGATCGATGTTAATTTTTGAGGTTTGTGCCTGTGCTATTGGGCTTAAAAATAAAGCGATTAAAGGTAAAAAGTGAATTTTGTTTACGGGTAAGATTCTCATAATGAAGTATGTTTGGTGCAAAAATACAATTATTCCGTGAAAACGGGCTTTGGCAGTTTATTTAGAATGGGTATAAATTGCAATTAAGATAAATTTAAGGTTTTTTGAATAGTACATAAGTCGTATTTTTGTCGGAGTTTATAAATAAGGTAGGCTTTTGTTTTAGGACTATTCCAGACAAAATCGTGCCAAATTTAGTTGATAATCATTTTAACTATGAAAAAAGTGGGTAACCATAAATCGTTTTCAAAGATTTTATTGTTCAGTTTAGCATTAGTGCTATCTTTTTCTTTTACCTCCAATGCACAGGATGCAGCTGCAGGTAAAGCGCTTTTTAATTCTAATTGTGCCGCTTGTCACAAGTTGGATGCAGCAATGACGGGGCCTGCGCTTCGTGGTGTTACAGAACGACATGACACAGCCTGGTTGCATAAATGGATTAAAAACAGTTCCGAGTTTATTAAATCCGGTGATGCCAAAGCTATTAAGGTATTTGAGGAGAATGACAAGAAAGTAATGACTGCTTTCCCGCAATTGTCTGATGCCGATATCGATAATATCTTAGCGTATACTTCCCAACCGAAGGAGGAGCCTAAGGCTGCTGCTGCAGGTGGTGGTGCTACTGCTGGTGCTCAGGAAGGTGGGGTTTCTAATAACCTGGTTTTAGGGGTTTTAGCGGTGGTGCTTGCTATGTTGGTGGCAATGTTGTTGTTCGTGAAAAACGTTCTGAACAAAATTGCGAAAGCGAACGGTATCGAGGCTCCTGTAAAAGAGAAGTCGTTGCCAATCTGGATTGCATTCGCCAGAAATCAATTCCTGGTATTAGTATCGGTTATTGTAATGCTTTTAGTTGGGGCATACTTTATCTACGGGTACTTAATGCAGGTAGGTGTTGATCAAGGGTATGAGCCAATTCAGCCAATTCACTTCTCGCATAAAATTCACGCAGGTGATAACGGTATTGATTGTAAATACTGTCACTCTTCTGCTCGTGTTAGTAAAACTTCAGGTATTCCGTCGTTGAATGTTTGTATGAACTGTCATAAAAACATCAATGAATTCCAAGGGGATGCTGATTCAACTTATGTTGATCATACAAAAGAATTCTACTCTGCTGAAATCCAAAAACTATACGATGCGGTAGGATGGGATAAAACAGCTCAAAAATATACAGGAAAAGTGAAACCTGTTAAGTGGGTTCGTGTTCATAATCTTCCTGACTTTGTGTACTTCAATCACTCACAGCACGTGTCTGTTGCGGGATTAGAATGTCAGAAATGTCACGGTCCGGTTGAGACTATGGAGATTATGAGACAACATTCTCCGTTAACTATGGGATGGTGTGTGAACTGTCACAGAGAAACCAATGTTAATGTGGAGGGTAACGAGTACTACAAAAAAATCCACGAAGAACTATCCAAAAAATATGGTGTAGATAAATTGACTGCTGCACAAATGGGAGGTTTAGAGTGTGGTAAATGTCACTATTAATAAATAAATTAAGAAGCTAATATCTATATACAATGGCATCAAACAAAAAATACTGGAAAAGTGTTGAAGAACTAAACGAAAATAGTTCTATTGTTGAGACGCTAAGAAACAATGAGTTTGTTGAGGAAATTCCTACTGATGAATTTCTTGGAGATAAGGATGCCTTATCGACTTCGTCGACTACTCGTCGTGACTTTTTGAAATACGTAGGATTCTCTACAGCAGCTGCTTCTTTAGCTGCGTGTGAAGGTCCGGTAATCAAGTCTATTCCTTATGTAGTTCAACCTGAAGAGATCATTCCGGGTGTTGCAGATTTCTATGCAACAACTATTGCTGATGGTTTCGATTTCGCGAATATCCTTATCAAAACGCGTGAAGGTCGTCCTATCAAGGTTGAAAATAATAATTTACCGAATGCAAAAACCGGAGCGAATGCAAGAGTTCATGCTTCTGTATTATCGCTTTACGATAGCCTTCGTTTAAAGCAATCTAAAATTGAAGGTAAAGATGCTTCATGGGCAGATGTTGATGCTAAAGTAACGGCAGCATTAGCAGACGCTAAAGCAAAAGGTGGGCAAGTGGTTCTTTTAACCGGAACGATGGCGAGTCCGTCTACTGATAAATTGATCGCTGACTTTATCGCAAAAAACCCTACTGCTAAACATGTAGTATATGATGCGGTTTCAAGTTCTGATGCTCTTGATGCTTTCCAAATGGTATATGGTGAAAGAGCTTTAGCAGATTATGATTTCTCAAAAGCTGATGTTATTGTTTCTGTTGGTGCTGATATCTTAGGAGATTGGCAAGGTGGCGGATATGATGCCGGATATGCGCAGGGACGTATTCCTAAAAACGGGAAGATGTCGAAACACATCCAAATCGAATCCAATATGTCACTTGCGGGTGCAAACGCTGACAAGCGTATCCCGATGACTGTTACAGAGCAAAAACACGCTTTAGTAAAAATATACAATGTAATTACCGGTGCTTCTGTTTCGACTCCGAAAGTAGCAAACGAAGAAGCGGTAATGAAAGCAGCACAACAATTAAAAGCTGCTGCCGGAAAAGGAGTTTTAGTTTCTGGTCTGGATGATGTTAATGCACAATTATTAGTGTTGGCTATCAACAGAGCTTTAAATGCTGAAGCTTTTAATGCGGCTACACCTCGCCTGATCCGTAAAGGTGATGCGAAAGCAGTAGCACAATTGGTAAAAGACATGAAAGCGGGTGCTGTACACACGTTAATCATGAACGGTGTTAACCCAGTATATACGTTACCAAATGTGACTGACTTCGTAGAAGGTCTTAATAAAGTAAAAATGTCTGTTGCGTTTTCATTAAAAGAAGACGAAACGGCTTCCAAAACAAAGGTTGCGGTTGCAACGCCACACTATTTAGAGTCTTGGGGTGATGTTTCCATCGTAAAGGGACACTATAGTGTTACGCAGCCAACAATCCGTCCTTTGTTTGATACAAAACAATTCCAGGAGGCATTATTAGCCTGGACAGGAAATCCGGCTTCTTACTATGATTTCCTTAAAGCACACGGTACTGCAGTAGTAGCGGGTGGTGCAACCTGGAATAAATTAGTTCACGACGGTTTCTATGTGACTCCGGTTACAGCTGTCGCTGGTACTAATGTTGATTATGCTTCTGCTGCCGGAGCTTTAGCGCAAGCTAAAAACCTTGGTGGTCTGGAATTAGTATTGTATACTAAAACCGGTATGGGTGATGGTCAACAGGCGAACAACCCTTGGTTACAAGAGTTCCCGGATCCAATTACACGTGTATCATGGGATAACTACGTAACCGTTTCTAAAAAAGACGCTGAAAAACTAGGTTTAGTAAACTATAATGTAGCAAACGGTGGATTAAACGGAAGCTACTCTACTATTGAAGTAGGTGGTGTGAAGTTGGAAAACGTTCCGGTAATTATTCAACCAGGTCAGGCTGTTGGAACTATCGGTCTTGCTTTAGGTTACGGCCGTAAAGAAGCAATGAAACAGGAAATGCAGGTTGGGGTTAATGCATATATACTTTATGCAAATATGAAATCCGACCAATCGGCAAAAGTTTCCAAAGCAAACGGAGATCATGAATTCGCTTGTGTTCAGTTACAAAAAACATTAATGGGTAGAGGTGATATCATCAAAGAAACTACCCTTGAAATCTTCAATACTAAGGATGCTGCAGAGTGGAACATCGTTCCGGTTGTGTCTTTAGATCACAAAGAAGTAGCAGCTAGTTCTGTCGATCTTTGGGATTCTTTCGACCGTTCTGTAGGACATCACTTTAACTTATCGATCGATCTTAATGCCTGTACAGGTTGTGGCGCATGTGTTATCGCATGTCACGCAGAAAACAACGTACCGGTAGTTGGTAAATCTGAGGTTAGAAGAAGCCGTGATATGCACTGGTTGCGTATCGACCGTTACTATTCTTCTCAGGATACTTTCAAAGGAGATGTGGAATTAAAAGAAGGTGCTTCCGGATTAATGAACTCTATCGATACCTTCACCGGTATGGAAGATCCGTCAGAAAATCCACAGGTTGCTTTCCAACCGGTAATGTGTCAGCACTGTAACCACGCACCATGTGAAACAGTATGTCCGGTAGCGGCTACTTCTCACGGTCGTCAGGGACAAAACCACATGGCTTACAACCGTTGTGTGGGTACCCGTTACTGTGCAAACAACTGTCCGTATAAAGTACGTCGTTTCAACTGGTTCTTATACAACAAAAACAGTGAGTTCGACTACCACATGAATGATGATTTAGGACGTATGGTATTGAATCCTGATGTGAACGTTCGTTCAAGAGGGGTTATGGAGAAATGTTCACTATGTATCCAGATGACGCAATCGACTATCTTAAAAGCGAAACGCGAAGGAAGATTAGTAGGTAAAGACGAGTTCCAGGTAGCATGTTCGGCAGCTTGTTCAAGCGGAGCGATGATATTTGGTGACGTAAATGATAAAGAAAGTCAGGTTGCTAAATTGGCCGAAGACGACAGAATGTATCACTTACTGGAGCACATCGGAACAAAACCAAATGTATTCTACCACGTAAAAGTTAGAAATACCTAAACAAGTAAAATAATTAATTAAGAATCAATATAAAGGATTATGTCGTCTCATTACGAAGCACCCATTAGAAAACCTTTGGTTATAGGTGATAAAACTTATCACGATGTAACAGTAGATGTAGCTAGACCTGTTGAAGGGAGAGCGAACAAACTATGGTGGATAGTATTCTCTATCGCGTTAACCGCTTTCCTTTGGGGATTAGGTTGTATGATCTACACCATTTCTACCGGTATCGGAACATGGGGATTAAATAAAACAATTGGTTGGGCATGGGATATCACCAACTTCGTATGGTGGGTAGGTATCGGTCACGCCGGAACCCTAATTTCTGCCGTACTATTATTATTCCGTCAAAAATGGAGAATGGCGATTAACCGTTCTGCAGAAGCGATGACTATCTTCTCGGTAGTTCAGGCTGGTTTATTCCCGATTATCCACATGGGTCGTCCATGGTTAGGATACTGGGTATTACCAATCCCGAACCAATTCGGTTCACTTTGGGTTAACTTTAACTCACCCTTACTTTGGGACGTATTCGCGATCTCGACCTATTTATCGGTTTCATTGGTTTTCTGGTGGACTGGTTTATTACCCGATTTCGCAATGCTACGTGACCGTGCAGTAACACCGTTTACAAAAAGAGTTTATTCAATCCTTTCGTTCGGATGGAGTGGTAGAGCTAAAGACTGGCAGCGTTTTGAAGAGGTATCTCTTGTATTAGCTGGTTTGGCAACACCTCTTGTACTTTCCGTACACACGATTGTATCCTTTGACTTTGCTACTTCCGTTATTCCGGGATGGCATACCACAATCTTACCACCGTACTTCGTTGCGGGTGCGATCTTCTCCGGATTCGCAATGGTAAACACACTTTTGATCATTATGAGAAAAGTGTCTAATCTTGAAGAGTATATCACCGTACAGCATATCGAATTGATGAACATCGTAGTGATGATTACAGGTTCTATCGTTGGTATCGCGTATATCACTGAGTTATTCGTAGCTTGGTACTCAGGAGTAGAATACGAACAATATGCTTTCTTAAACAGAGCAACAGGTCCTTACTGGTGGTCATACTGGTTGATGATGACGTGTAACGTATTCTCACCGCAGTTCATGTGGTTCAAAAAATTAAGAACCAGTATCATGTTCTCATTCATTATCTCTATCGTAGTAAACATCGGTATGTGGTTTGAGCGTTTCGTAATTATCGTTACCTCATTACACCGTGATTACCTACCTTCTTCTTGGACTATGTTCCAGCCAACGTTTGTTGATGCTGGTATCTATATCGGTACTATCGGATTCTTCTTCGTATTATTCTTATTATATTCAAGAAGCTTCCCGGTAATTGCTCAGGCAGAGGTTAAAACGATCTTAAAAACATCGGGTGATAACTACAAGAGACAAAGAGAACAAGAAGGACACAATTCACATAATCATTAATAGATCATGAGTAATAAAGTAATACATGCTATATACAATGATGATGACATCCTAATGGATGCTGTTAAAGCTACCCGTGCTGCGCATCATCATATTGAAGAAGTTTTCACGCCATTCCCGGTTCACGGGTTGGACAAAGCAATGGGGTTAGCACCTACAAGAATTGCGATTGCTTCTTTCCTTTACGGTTTAGTTGGTTTATCAGTTGCAGCATCATTAATGAACTATGTTATGATTGTTGACTGGCCACAGGATATCGGTGGAAAACCAAGTTTTAGTTTTATCGATAACATGCCGGCTTTCGTGCCTATTATGTTTGAGCTTACCGTATTTTTCGCGGCTCACTTAATGGTAATTACATTCTACCTTAGAAGTAAATTATGGCCGTTCAAAGCCGCTGAAAACCCGGATGTAAGAACTACAGACGATCACTTCTTAATGGAAGTGGCACTTCACGGAAATGAAGAAGAGTTGATTTCTTTCTTCAAGAATACTGGTGCTGTAGAAGTTAAAGTAATTGATAAGCATTAATTGAAGATATGAAAGCCTTATATAAAATAGTAGCATTAGTAGGTGTATCGGTTGTTACAACATCTTGTTTTAACAAATCAAAGCCTAACTATCAGTTCTTTCCTAATATGTATGAGTCTGTGGCTTACGAAACGTATTCACAGTCCGGTGCATTCAAAAATGGTAAAGAAGGTCAGTTACCTGCAAAAGGTTCTATTCCAAGAGGTTTCGAACCCTATGCGTACGAAAACTCAACCGCTGGTTATGAATTAGCAAAAGCAAACTTAAAATCACCTTTGGATTCTACTAAAATTGATTCCAAAAAAGGAACGGAACTGTTTAATATTTACTGTGCGATCTGTCATGGTGAAGCCGGTGACGGAAAAGGAAAACTGGTTAAAAGAGAGAAATTCTTAGGAGTACCTAGTTATGCTGACAGACCGATCACCGAAGGAAGTGTTTTCCACGTAATTACTTATGGATTAAACTCTATGGGTTCTCACGCCAACCAATTAAGTCAGGAAGAACGCTGGCAGGTTGTGGATCACGTGATGAAATTAAAAGCAGGATTATAATTGTAGAACACATTTGAAAGTATTAGATATGTACACATTTTCAAGCAAATTAAAAACTTTTGCATTTGTCATGATGGCTTTAGGGCTTGTGGGAATTGCTTTTGGTTTTTTGACTGCACCTAAGACCATCGAAGACGTAGAGAAAATTTTAGCCGACAGTCATCATGGCGGTCATCATACGGAAGCTGTGGCGCACGAATCACACGATGAGCATGCTGCTGTTGCAACCCACCATGAGGAAGCTAAAGCGGAAACCGTTGTTGCCGATTCATTAAAATCAGAAAACGATACGATTGCTGCAGCTGCTCCGGTAGCGGATGCACATCACGATAATCACAAAGCGGAAGCAACTCATGGTCATGATCATGCTGGTGCCGATGCACACGCAGAACACCAGGAACATCTGGAGCACGTATTGCACCAGTTGCAAAATAAACCTTGGGCAGCGCTTTACGTAGCGTGTATCTTCTTTATGTTGATCTCTGTTGGAGTATTGGCGTTCTACGCAATCCAATGGGCGGCTCAGGCAGGTTGGTCTCCGGTATTATTCCGTGTTATGGAAGGGATCACCAGCTATTTATTACCAGGATCAATCATTTTCTTTATCCTTTTAGTACTTAGCGGAATGCATTTAAACCACTTATTCGTTTGGATGGATCCGGAAGTGGTAAAACACGATGAGTTAATTCAAGGAAAACAAGGGTTCTTAAATGTACCTTTCTTCTTGATCAGAGCTGCAATCTTTTTAGCAGGTTGGAACTTATACCGTTACTTATCAAGAAAAAATTCATTGGCTCAGGATAACGCTACTGACGATTCTTTCTACAAAAAGAACTTCAAATTGGCGGCTGGATTCTTAGTATTCTTTATCGTAACAGAATCGATCTCTTCTTGGGATTGGATTATGTCGGTTGATCCACACTGGTACAGTACCTTATTTGGATGGTATGTATTCGCCAGCTTCTTCGTAAGCGGAATCACTACAATCGCTTTCGTTACCTTGTACTTAAAATCAAAAGGATATTTAGAGCACGTGAATACAAGTCACATCCACGATTTGGCTAAATTCATGTTCGGTATCTCTGTTTTCTGGACGTACTTATGGTTCTCACAATTCATGTTAATGTGGTATTCTAATATACCGGAAGAGGTAACGTACTTCATCACGCGAATTGAGCATTATAAATTACCATTCTTCGGAATGTTGGCCTTAAACTTCGTTTTCCCTATATTAATCTTGATCAATACTGATTTCAAACGTTTAAGCTGGGTTGTAGTAATGGCAGGTCTTTTAATCTTAACCGGTCACTATATTGACTTCTTCAATATGATTATGCCGGCTACGGTTGGTGACCAGTGGTTCATCGGAGTATCTGAGATCGGTTCATTAATGTTCTTCTTCGGACTATTTATCGTTGTCGTATTTACAGCTTTAACAAAAGCTCCTTTATTGGCAAAACGTAATCCGTTAATTGAAGAAAGTAAACATTTTCATTATTAATATTTAAAGTAATAAACAAATGACAGGTTTATTGATACTTATAGTTGTAGTTTTATTAGGAGTTGCTATCTGGCAATTGACTAAGATATTCGATTTAACCCAGGTTGGACGCGTTGCTGATAAATCAGAAGTTGCCAATGAAAAAGACAATAATGTTAATGGTTACTTGATGTTCGGGTTTTTAGGGTTTATTTACATATTCACTATTTACTCTTTATTGAAATGGGGTCACCTGGTTTTAGGTACACCCGCTTCAGAACACGGTAAGGATTACGATAATCTGATGATGATTTCAATGGTATTGATTTTCTTCGTTCAGACGATCACACAGGCATTATTGCACTACTTTGCATTCAAATACAGAGGTCAAAAAGACACCAAAGCGTTATATTTCGCTGATAATGATAAATTAGAGTTTATCTGGACTATTATCCCGGTAATCGTTTTAGCAGGTTTGATCCTTTACGGATTATATGCCTGGACAAACATTATGTTTGTAGACGAAGAGGAAGAAGTAATCTACGTAGAATTATACGCAAAACAGTTTAGCTGGGAAGCGCGCTACGGAGGTGAAGACAATGCTTTAGGTAAAGCGAACGTTCGTTTTATCGAAGGAATCAACACAGTAGGTGTGGATATGTCGGATCCAAATGCTCAGGATGATAAAGTTGTAAACGAATTACACTTACCGGTAGGTAAAAAAGTGGTTTTCAAAATCCGTTCTCAGGACGTATTGCACTCCGCTTATATGCCACACTTCAGAGCGCAGATGAACTGTGTTCCGGGTATGGTAACACAATTTGCTTTCACACCAACAGTAACTACTGATCAAATGCGTCAGGATCCTGCGATTGTGGAAAAAGTGGCCAACATTAATCTTATAAGAGCAAAGAAAAGTGCTGAACTTGTTGCCAAAGGTGAAACTGCTTTAGATCCGTATACTTTTGATTACTTACTTTTATGTAACAAAATTTGTGGACCATCTCACTACAACATGCAGATGAAAATCGTTGTAGAAAGTGAAGCAGATTATAAAAAATGGTTAAAAGAAAAACCTACTTTAGCTAGCGCTATTAAGGATGCAAACAAAGCAGCAGCTCCGGCTCCTGCAGCAGCATCTGAAGCAAAAGCACCGGCAGCAGCAGCTCCGGTTGCCGATACCACTAAAGTTTTGGCACAAGTAGTAAAAAAATAATTGCTTTTAATATAAATTAAAAAATATGTCAGCAGTAGGACACGATATCAATCACGAACACGATCACGGTCACGAACACCACCATAAAGATACTTTTATCACAAAGTACATCTTTAGTATCGATCACAAGATGATTGCAAAACAATACCTGATCACAGGTATCGTAATGGGTATCATCGGTATTGTAATGTCTCTTTTATTCCGTATGCAAATTGCATGGCCGGAAGAGTCTTTTAAAATTTTCAATGTCCTTTTAGGAGATAAATTTGCCCCGGGTGGCGTAATGCGAAATGATATTTATTTGGCATTAGTAACTATCCACGGTACCATCATGGTATTCTTTGTATTGACGGCCGGATTGAGCGGTACGTTCAGTAACCTTTTAATTCCGCTTCAAATTGGAGCAAGGGATATGGCTTCCGGATTTATGAACATGGTTTCATACTGGTTGTTCTTCCTTTCTTCTGTTATCATGGTTATTTCCCTTTTTGTAGAGTCTGGACCGGCTTCGGCAGGTTGGACAATCTATCCGCCATTGAGTGCGTTACCACAAGCGATCCCAGGATCAGGTACAGGTATGACACTTTGGTTGGTGTCGATGGCGATCTTTATCGCATCTTCATTAATGGGATCTTTGAACTACGTGGTAACAGTTATCAACCTTAGAACAAAAGGAATGTCTATGACACGTTTACCATTAACGATCTGGGCTTTCTTTATCACGGCTGTTATCGGTATCGTTTCGTTCCCGGTATTATTGTCGGCCGCTTTATTATTGATCTTTGACCGTAGCTTCGGAACATCATTCTTCTTATCGGATATCTTTATCTCCGGAGAAGTATTACACTACCAGGGAGGTTCTCCGGTATTGTTCGAACACTTGTTCTGGTTCTTAGGTCACCCTGAGGTATATATCGTTATCTTACCTGCGATGGGGATCACTTCTGAAATTATCGCGACCAACGCTCGTAAACCAATCTTCGGTTACCGTGCGATGATCACGTCAATCTTAGCGATCGCTTTCTTATCAACAATCGTTTGGGGTCACCACATGTTCGTATCCGGTATGAATCCTTTCTTAGGATCGGTATTTACCTTTACAACATTATTGATTGCAATTCCTTCGGCTGTAAAAGCGTTCAACTATATCACAACACTTTGGAAAGGTAACCTTCAGTTAAACCCTGCCATGTTATTCTGTATCGGATTCGTTTCGACTTTCATTACAGGTGGTTTAACAGGTATCATCCTTGGAGATAGTACATTGGATATTAACGTTCACGATACATACTTCGTAATTGCTCACTTCCACTTAGTAATGGGTATCTCTGCACTATACGGAATGTTTGCCGGAATCTACCACTGGTTCCCTAAAATGTTCGGAAGAATGATGAACAAAAACTTAGGTTATATCCACTTCTGGGTAACAGCAGTGTGTGCGTACGGGGTTTTCTTCCCAATGCACTTTATCGGTATGGCTGGTCTTCCAAGACGTTACTATACCAACACGGCTTTCCCTTTATTTGATGATTTAGCAGATGTTAACGTACTAATCACAATGTTCGCTTTAATCGGAGCTGCATTCCAGTTGGTATTCTTATGGAACTTCTTCTATAGCATTTTCAAAGGACAAAGAGCTACGCAAAACCCATGGAGATCGAACACATTAGAGTGGACTACTCCGGTTGAGCACATTCATGGTAACTGGCCAGGTGAAATTCCTGAAGTTTACAGATGGTCATATGACTATAGCAAACCAGGACATGATGAAGATTTCGTTCCTCAGAATGTACCAATGAAGCCGGGTGAAGAACAATTACACCACTAAGAATTCTTTTAATTCGATATAAAAACAGCCTCCGCATTTGTGGAGGCTGTTTTGTTTTTACACCTGACAGGTTTTTTGATACCTGTCAGGTGTAATGCATTGTGAATAGTAAAGCGGAATTTGGATTCGTAATTGAATTGCGGAATACTGTAGCGAAAAATAGCATTGGAATAATGCTGGAAAAAAGAATAAAGATCTTGTGGATAAACACCTGACAGGTTTTGGAAACCTGTCAGGTGTGAAAGGTAAAAAACACACCGGTTGGTATATCAAGTCTATTCAGAAAAAGAGCTGTAGTTTATAAACTAAAAAACCTGCCAGGACAAAATTCTGGCAGGTTGGTATCTTTTCTCTTTGTTCTTTACTCTTTATTCCCCCTGGGTTTCGTAAGATAATAAACCGGGATTCCGGCAAGCATAATCAATACGCCCCATCCACAGGTGCTGGTTCTGTCGACTAGTAAGGCGACACAAATTGCAGAGGCTACAATAATATATAATGCCGGTAGTACCGGATAAGCAAATGCTTTGTACGGACGTGGCATGTCCGGCATTTTGCGGCGTAAAATAAAAATACCGTATATCGTCAGTATATAAAAGATAATTACAATAATCATTACATAATCCAATAAATCCCCATACTTACCGGTAAGGCATAAAAAAGACGCCCAGATGCACTGAATCCATAAACCCCAGCCCGGAACACTTGCTTTGTTTAATTCGGCCGCTTTTTTAAAGAAAAGACCGTCTTTGGCCATAGTATAATATACCCGTGAGCCGGCCATGATCAATCCGTTATTACAACCGAAGGTCGAAATCATAATCATTACTGCAATCACGATCGTACCGGTAGCACCAAAAATATGCTGTGAAGCCGCTACAGCAACCCGTTCCGATGGTGCAAAAGCTATATCGTTTAATGGCATTACCGCCACATACATGACATTGGCCAGAATGTAAATCACACTCACAATCAGGGTGCCTAAAAATAAACTCAGTCCTACGTTGCGTTCCGGCCGTTTGATTTCACCCGAAATAAACGTCACCCCATTCCAGGCATCGCTCGAAAACAAGGAACCAACCATCGAAGCGGCAATGGCAGAAACCAGCGTATATCCCGATATGGCTACCCACGAATTCGTGTCTTTGTTAAACGTTTGGGCATTCCAGGCATCGGACCAGTTGGCATTCCAGATTTCGGCTTTGGCAGCCAGAATAAAACCAAAGATAATCAACCCAAATAGCGAAGCGATCTTGGTTATTGTAAAAATAGTCTGAATATATTTTCCGTTTTTGACTCCTTTACTGTTCAGATAACTGAGGAAAATAATGGTCGAAATTGAAACAAGTTGAGCCGCATTCAATTGAAATGAACCCAGTTCAAACAGGATGTTGGTGTCGCTCACCGATGGTATCAGATAGGCGGTAAATTTGGAAAAAGCTACCCCAACTGCAGCTATCGTGCCGGTTTGTATGACCGAAAAAAAACTCCATCCATACAGGAAGGCAATCAGTTTGTTATAGGATTCTTTTAGGTAGATGTATTGTCCGCCGGCATGAGGAAACATGGCACTTAGCTCGCCATAACTCACTGCTGCAGTAATGGTGATTAAGGCCGATACAACCCAGATAGCGATTAGCCATCCGGCGCTTCCAATGTTCTGGGTAATCCCGGCACTGACAATAAAAATCCCGGAACCAATCATCGAGCCGACTACCAGCATGGTTCCGTCCAAAAGGCCTAATTCCCGTTTTAAAGTTGGTTTTTCTTTTTGCATATAGTATTGTGAATTTATTAAGGCTAAAGATATGAAAAACGAATTTTATTACTCTTTTTTTTGTAACTTTCATAAAGACAAAAACAAGACATTATGGAAAGTCCAAAAGAATATTCCAATGGTGAAATAACTGTGGTTTGGAAGCAACAATTATGTGAACATTGCGGAAATTGCGTCCGGGGATTACCTGAGGTTTTTCGCGCTAAAATCAGACCTTGGATTGAAGTCCGAAAAGCGGGTTCTGATGAAATTATTGATCAAATAAAAAAATGCCCCTCGGGTGCTTTATCATATTACTATAATAAAAAATAATTATGGAAGATATCGGGTTGCTGCTGAATAATCAGGGGAAAAGTCGTTTCGAGTTGGAAGTGGAAACGCATATCGCTTTTATCGATTATAAAATAAAAGATAAAAAGATCTACCTCATCCATACCGAAGTGCCGGCCGAATTGAGTGGAAAAGGGGTCGGAAATGCGATTGTGCTCAAAACGTTGCAGTATTGTAAAGATAATGGATATGCGGTGGTGCCGTTGTGTCCTTTTGTAGCGGCTTATATCAAAAGACACCCGGAATGGGAGGCCATCGTTGCGTAGTAAGAATACACTTGGTCACAGCCAAACATTTCCTATCTTTGCCAAATGAATGAGCATTTAGATCCCACTAACCAGCGCTATAATCCGGAGGAACTTGATTTAGAAAAAAAATTAAGACCATTGTCTTTTGACGATTTTACCGGACAGGATCAGGTGTTGGAAAACCTGAAAGTGTTTGTACAGGCTGCTAATCTTAGAGGTGAAGCACTGGATCATACCTTGTTTCACGGACCGCCTGGCTTGGGTAAAACTACGCTGGCCAATATTCTGGCCAATGAACTGGATGTGAATATCAAGATCACTTCCGGTCCGGTGTTGGATAAACCCGGAGATCTGGCCGGTTTGTTAACCAATCTGGACGAAAGGGATGTGTTGTTTATCGACGAGATTCACCGACTGAGTCCCATTGTGGAAGAATACCTTTATTCGGCCATGGAGGATTTTAAAATCGATATTATGATCGAAAGCGGACCAAATGCCAGAACGGTGCAGATTAATCTTAGTCCGTTTACGCTGGTTGGCGCGACGACGCGTTCCGGATTGCTTACCGCACCGATGCGGGCCCGTTTCGGAATTCAAAGCCGTTTACAATATTATAATACCGAATTGCTGACTACTATCGTGCAGCGTAGTGCTTCGATCTTAAAAATGCCGATCACCATGGAAGCGGCTATCGAAATTGCCGGTAGAAGTAGAGGGACACCGCGTATTGCCAATGCGTTACTACGTCGTGTCCGCGATTTTGCTCAGATAAAAGGCAATGGACGAATCGATGTGGAAATTGCACGCTTTTCGCTTAAAGCCTTACATGTGGATGCGCATGGATTGGACGAAATGGATAACAGAATTCTGAATACCATTATCGATAAGTTCAAAGGAGGACCGGTTGGGTTGTCGACACTGGCAACGGCGGTATCCGAAAGTGGCGAAACGATCGAAGAAGTATATGAGCCGTTCCTGATTCAGGAAGGGTTTATCATCCGGACACCACGTGGCCGTGAAGTGACCGAAAAAGCCTATCATCATCTGGGGAAAACCCGTCCCGGTATTCAGGGAGGATTGTTTTAATAATCATGATCAATAATTCAGAAAAATATACCCAATTGATAAAAACCGAAGCCAAACGCCTCGGTTTTTTGTCATGTGGAATATCCCGTGCCGGCTTTCTCGAAGCCGAAGCGCCCCGACTGGAAAAGTGGCTTAACGGTCAGATGAACGGGAAAATGGGGTATATGGAAAATCATTTCGACAAGCGGCTCGATCCGACTTTGTTGGTCGACGATGCCAAAAGTATTATTTCGTTAACCCTGAATTATTATCCCGAAATCAAACAAAACGTAGGGAGTTATAAGATTTCAAAATACGCCTACGGTCAGGATTATCACTATGTGATCAAGGAAAAATTAAAGGAACTATTGTTTTTTATCCAAAATGAGATCGGAGAAGTATCCGGTCGGGCTTTTGTCGATTCGGCTCCGGTTCTGGATAAAGCCTGGGCGGCGAAAAGCGGTTTGGGATGGATCGGAAAAAACAGTAACCTGCTTTCCAAACAAGTAGGCTCATTTTTCTTTATAGCCGAATTAATCGTTGATCTGGAATTGGATTACGACAATGCAACAACCGATCATTGTGGGAAGTGTACTGCCTGTATCGATGCTTGTCCCACGCAGGCAATTGTGGCTCCTTATGTGGTTGATGGCAGTAAATGTATTTCCTATTTTACAATCGAATTAAAGGAAAATATCCCGATGGAAGTAAAAGGGAAATTCGACGACTGGATGTTTGGTTGCGATGTTTGTCAGGATGTATGTCCCTGGAATCGTTTTTCAAAACCACATCAGGAACCGCTACTCAAACCCAATGAATCCATATTGTCTTTTTCGAAAAAAGACTGGGAAGAGATTACCGATGAAACCTTCCGGAAAGTTTTTAAGGATTCGGCCGTAAAACGAACCAAATACGAAGGATTAATCCGCAACATGAATTTCTTAAAAGAGTAATTCTAAATAATACGACTTCTTATCTTTTTGTGAATCAGAGTCTTGCTTTTTTTTTGGCTTTTTGATTTGCTGTAATTGTGCATTGTTTTTAAAATATTCGCTGTTAAAAGTTTCTAAAATTATGTGTATACCGTTATCTTTGTGAGTTAGTAAAATAAAAAACTATGCATAAAGACAGCAAAAGAAGAGAGGCTTTATTATATCATGCGAAACCTACACCCGGAAAAATCCAGGTGGTACCCACCAAAAAATATGCAACGCAGCGCGATCTGGCACTGGCATATTCACCGGGAGTTGCAGAGCCATGTTTGGAGATTGAGAAAGATGTAAACAATGTGTATAAGTATACGGCCAAAGGAAACCTGGTAGCAGTGATTTCCAATGGAACGGCTGTCTTGGGGTTGGGCGATATCGGACCTGAAGCTTCAAAACCGGTAATGGAAGGAAAAGGACTTTTGTTTAAAATCTTCGCCGATATTGATGTGTTTGATATTGAAGTGGATACCAAAGACGTAGATAAATTTATTGAAACTGTAAAAAATATTGCACCAACTTTTGGTGGAATTAACCTGGAAGATATCAAAGCACCGGAATCGTTTGAAATCGAACGACGCTTAGTGGAAGAACTGAATATCCCGGTAATGCACGACGACCAACACGGAACAGCGATTATTTCGGCTGCAGCCTTATTAAATGCTGTGGAATTGGCCGGTAAGAAAATGGGTGATGTGAAAATGGTAATCTCCGGAGCGGGTTCGGCGGCTATTGCCTGTGCCAACCTGTATGTGTCGTTTGGTGTTAAACAGGAGAACATCGTCATGTTTAACAGTAAAGGAGCGTTGCGAAAAGGAGATCCTAGAGTTTCCGAAATGCAGGCAAAATATGCAACCGACAAAGAATACGCTTCTCTTGGCGATGCGATGTTAGGTGCCGATGTGTTTATCGGTTTGTCTTCAGGCGATATCGTAACACCGGATATGCTGGTAGGAATGGCTGATAATCCAATTGTTTTTGCAATGGCTAATCCACGTCCGGAAATCAATTATGATGTGGCTATCGCAACCCGTAAAGATATTATTATGGCTACTGGTCGTTCCGACCATCCTAATCAGGTGAATAACGTACTAGGGTTTCCATTTATTTTTAGAGGTGCTTTAGACGTTCGTGCTACCAAAATCAACGAAGAAATGAAAAAAGCTGCGGTAGTGGCTTTGGCTAATCTGGCCAAAGAATCCGTACCGGAGCAGGTAAATATCGCGTATGGCGAAACCAAATTAATTTTCGGTAGAGATTATATCATCCCGAAACCGTTTGATCCAAGATTGATTGCCGAAGTGCCACCGGCTGTAGCCAAAGCAGCGATGGAATCAGGAGTGGCAACAGCACCAATTACCGACTGGGATAAATACCGTGAGGAGTTATTGGAGCGTATGGGATCGGATAACAAAATGCTACGACTGTTACAGAACCGTGCCAAAACAGATCCGAAGCGTGTGATTTTTGCCGAAGCTGATCATCTGGATGTGTTAAAAGCAGCACAGATCGTTTTAGAAGAAGGTATCGGACAGCCAATCTTATTGGGTAACCGCGAAACCATTTTGGAATTAAAAGCGGAAATCGGTTTCGAAGAAGAAGTGTTGATTATCGACCCGAAAACCAAAGAAGAAGAAGAACGACGCAATCGTTTTGCCGAAGTATATTGGAAAGCCCGTCAAAGAAGAGGAACAACCTTATTGGACGCTCAGAAGTGGATGCGCGAACGCAACTATTTTGCCGCAATGATGATCAATGAAGGCGAGGCCGATGCTTTGGTAACCGGATATTCCAGAAGTTATCCAACCGTTGTAAAACCAATGTTGGAGCTAATCGAAAAAGGACCTGGGGTGTCACGTGTGGCAACTACCAACCTTATGATGACCAAACGCGGGCCGTTATTCCTGGCCGATACGGCAATTAATCCGAATCCATCGGCAGAAGATCTGGCAAAAATTGCTTTGATGACAGCCAAAACGGTGAAAATGTTCGGTATGGAACCGGTTATTGCAATGGTGTCGTTCTCGAATTTCGGATCGTCTAAAAATGAAGGGGCTTCTAAAGTGCGCGAAGCTGTGGCCTATTTGCATAAAAACCACCCGGATTTAATTGTCGATGGTGAGATTCAAACCGACTTTGCGTTGAATTCGGATATGCTAAAAAGCAAATTCCCATTCTCAAAACTGGCGAATAAAAAAGTAAATACCCTGATTTTTCCAAATCTGGATGCTGCCAATATCACCTATAAGATGATAAAAGAGTTGTATAAATCGGTATCGATCGGACCAATCATGTTAGGATTGGAGAAACCGGTACATATTTTCCAATTAGGTGCCAGCGTAGAAGAAATGGTGAATATGGCTGCCGTTGCGGTTGTCGATGCTCAGGAAAAAGAGAAGCGATCGAAACAACAAGCAGTAAAGAAATAATTACCGGTAACGGAACAAAATAGTCACTTTGTACTATAAAATTAGGATAGTAAAAGATTTTTCTTATTTTTGGTAATAACGAATACGGGTCAATATGATTGCACATATTAAGGGACGGCTTGCCGAAAAGTCGCCAACAGAGGTAATTATAGATTGTAATGGCGTAGGATATCAGATCCATATCTCGCTCCATACGTTTTCGTTATTGCCAGATACGGAAAATATTAAGCTCTATACGTTTCTTCAGATTAAAGAAGATGCGCATACCCTTTTTGGTTTTGTCGAAAAAGCCGAAAGAGAACTGTTTAAACTACTGATTTCTGTTTCCGGTGTCGGAGCAGGAACCGCACGGACGATGCTCTCGTCTATTCCTCCACAACAAATCATTCACGCCATAGCCAATAACGATGTCGCGACGATCCAATCCATTAAAGGAATCGGGGTTAAAACCGCACAACGCGTTATCCTGGATCTGAAAGATAAGGTGCTTAAAGTTTATAATTTGGAGGAAGTTTCGGCAGTAGAAAGCAATACAAATAAAAATGAAGCGTTATCAGCTTTGGAGGTTTTGGGATTCCTACGGAAATCAGCCGAAAAAGTAGTTGATAAAATTGTTAAAGATAATCCAGATGCTTCTGTGGAATCAATCATAAAACTAGCTTTAAAAAATTTATAATTCTTGGAAACATTTTACTCGCATGATTTTTTTAAGAAGATAAAGACCGGACTCACGATTTTGGTTTTATTCTTTTGTTTTTCTGCCCAGGCTCAGGTTGATGAAGAAGAACAGGATTCTATTAAAACCGGTTCTTCATTGGGAAAACTTAATATTTCCAATCCGAAAAGTATTGTCGAAGCCTATACGTATGATCCGGTGACCAACCGGTATATCTATACCAAAACATTCGATGGGTTTAATATTAATTATCCAATAATCCTAACACCAAAAGAATATGAAGAGTTGGTGTTACGGGAGTCCATGCGAGACTATTTTAAGAAAAAATCCAGCGCTATCGACGGTAAAAAAGAAGGTAGCGAAAATGCGAAAAAAGATTTATTACCACGATATTATGTGAATTCCAATTTCTTCGAAGCCATCTTTGGAGGTAATACAATCGACGTAAAACCACTCGGTTCCGTCGAAGTGGATTTGGGAATGCGGTATACCAAACAGGATAATCCGGCATTCTCCCCAAGAAATAGATCGACCTTTACATTCGATTTCGATCAGCGAATCAGTTTGAGTTTACAAGGGAAAGTAGGAACCCGTTTAAATGTAAATGCCAACTACGATACCCAGTCGACTTTCGCTTTCCAGAATTTAATTAAATTAGAATATACACCAACCGAAGACGATATCATTAAAAAGATCGAAGTCGGAAACGTTAGCTTACCGTTAAACAGTTCATTGATCCGTGGCGCGCAAAGTCTTTTCGGGGTGAAAGCGCAATTCCAGTTTGGGAAGACGACCATTACCGGGGTTTTCTCCGAACAAAAATCACAAACCAAAACAGTTACCGCACAAGGTGGTGGAACCATTCAGGAATTCCAGTTGTTTGCATTGGATTATGATTCCGATCGACACTATTTCCTATCGCAGTATTTCCGTAATCGTTATGACGAAGCCTTAAAGCAGTATCCGCAAATTAACAGCCGGGTACAAATTACCCGTGTGGAAGTTTGGATCACCAACAAGCAAAACCGTGTTAGTGGTACCGATAACAACCTGCGTAACATTATGGCGTTACAGGATTTGGGAGAGGCACAACAACTTGGCGTACCTGATGCCAGCATCATCGGAATACCTTCCGGCGGATTTTTTAACCAGCCAGCGGGAGCACCTGTTGATAATAAAAATAATAAATTCGATCCGGGAGCGATCGGAACCAACTACCTGAATTCGGGTATCCGTGAAATTGTAAACGGAAGTGCCGGATTTAGTGTGCCAGCTTATAATGTTGTTGAAGGTAAAGATTACGCCAAATTGGAAAATGCGCGTAAATTAACATCCAATGAATATACCTATCACCAGCAATTGGGATATATCTCGTTAAACCAACGTTTGGCAAACGACGAAGTACTGGCGGTAGCCTATCAGTATACCGTAGGTGATAAAGTATACCAGGTTGGGGAATTCGGAACTGATGGTATTGATGCCACACAGGTTCAAAACGGAATCCCGTCTACTCAAAGTCTTATCGTAAAATTATTAAAAAGTAACCTGACCAACGTAAACCAACCGATCTGGAATTTGATGATGAAAAACATCTACCAGATCCCGGGTGCTTACCAGTTGTCTCAGGAAGATTTCCGTTTTAATATTTTATATACCGACCCTTCGCCGTTAAACTATATTGTTCCGGCAGGTCCGGGCAGTGGATCACAACCTGCGATTCCATTACCGGGTGATGTGGAAAATACCCCATTGATCAAAGTTTTCAATGTCGACCGTCTGAATTATACCAATGACCCGCAAGTAGGAGGGGATGGTTTCTTCGATTTTGTTCCGGGTATTACGGTTGATCAGCAAAATGGACGGATTATCTTTACTACGGTTGAGCCATTCGGGGATCACCTTTTTGAAAAATTACGATCCAACGGAAACGAAAATTATGATGGTGACGCCACGAGTGGTATCGATTATAATGCCAACCAGCGTAAATATGTATTCCGTAACCTGTATAAGACCACTCAAGCCGGTGCTTTACAGGATAGTGATAAAAATAAATTCCAGTTAAAAGGTAAATTCAAATCCTCTGGAGGAGACGGTATTGCCATCGGAGCCTTTAACGTGCCGCAGGGATCCGTTGTTGTAACGGCCGGTGGACGTCGTTTGGTCGAAGGTGTGGATTATACCGTAGATTACCAGAGAGGGCGGGTACAAATCCTGGATCCGTCGTTACAGGCATCCAGTATTCCGATCGAAGTGTCGTTGGAGAATAATGCCATCTTTGGTCAGCAAACCCGACGTTTTTACGGTTTAAATGTGGAACACAAATTCTCGGATAAATTCCTGGTAGGGGGTACTTTCCTACGATTATCAGAACGTCCGTTTACACAAAAATCAAACTACGGACAGGAGTCGGTAAACAATACTATTTTCGGTTTTAATACCAATTTCTCTACCGAAGTACCTTTCTTTACCCGTTTGGTAAACAAACTTCCGAATGTAGACACCGATGTACCGTCGAACTTATCCTTCCGTGGAGAGATCGCCTATTTACAGCCGGGTGCTTCTACTGCGGATCAGTTTAACGGAGAAGCAACAACCTATATCGATGACTTCGAAGGTTCGCAAACTACGATCGATATGCGTTCGGCTCAGGCCTGGTCATTAGCGAGTACGCCGGTTGGCTACGGAGACGAATTGACAGCGCCGGATTACGGTTTCCGAAGAGCAAAATTATCGTGGTATTCGATTGACCCGACATTCTATGCGTCGTCACAATTACCGGCCGGTTTATCGGTAGATGATATTTCTTCAAACCGTACCCGCCGTATTTATAGTCAGGAGTTATATCCGGTTACGGATATTGCACAGGGACAAAGTACGGTGGTTAATACACTTGATTTAACCTATTACCCGAAAGAAAGAGGACCGTATAACTTTAGCCCGCTGGCAAATCCTTCTGATAACTCTTTAGCCAATCCGCAGAATAACTGGGGTGGTATTATGAGAGCGATCAACTCAACCAATTTCGAACAGTCGAATGTGGAGTATATCCAATTCTGGATGATGGACCCGTATTATGGATCCGATGTTCAGGGGATTACAACCAACGAAGGAAAATTAACGTTCAATATTGGAGAGATTTCGGAAGACATCTTAAAAGACGGAAGAAAATTCTATGAAAATGGTTTAGGACCGAATCAGGTTCTGGTACAACCGCAAGGTCCTTGGGGTAACGTACCGGCGTCGCAATCGCTAATCTATGCGTTCGATACCAATGAAGGGAATCGTGAAGCTCAGGATGTTGGTTTGGATGGATTGAATGATGCCGAAGAAGCAGCGAAATTTCCTGCTTTCGCCGGTAATCCCGATCCGGCTGCCGATAACTACCAGTACTTCTTAAACGCACAAGGAAATATTATTCAGCGTTACCGAAATTATAACGGTGTTCAGGGGAACTCGCCAATCGCTGTTTCGGATACCAACCGTGGATCGACAACCTTGCCGGATGTAGAGGATATCAACCGTGATAACACGATGAATACGATTAATGCGTATTGGAAGTTTGAAGTTCCGGTTAAATATTATCCGGGTGAAGTTCCGGTTGGACAGGATTTTATTGCCGACGTTCGTGTAAACAATAACGTTGACCTTGCCAATGGTGGTACCGGTCGTGTACGTTGGATCTTATATAAAATTCCAATTCTGGAAGCAACCAGTGCCAATCAGGAAGGTTCAATTTCCGATTTCCGCTCGATCCGTTTTATGAGAATGTTCATGTCGAACTTCTCCGATCAGATTACCCTGCGTTTCGGAGCCTTAGACTTAGTGCGTGGTGAATGGAGACGTTATACCGGAACACTGGATCCAAACGAAACCGAACAACAAAATGAAAATGACAATACCGGGTTTGACGTAGTAGCTGTAAACATTCAGGAAAATGGTAACCGTTTGCCAATTCCGTATGTAACACCTCCGGGAGTAACCCGCGAACAATTATACAATAACAACACGATTATCAACCAAAACGAGCAATCGTTATCGTTACGTGTTTACAAAAAAGATTCGGCCCTTCCGGGACTGGGAGGTTTGGAACCGGGTGATGCCAGAGCCGTGTTTAAAAACGTGAGTGTGGATATGCGTCAGTTTAAAAAATTACGTATGTTCCTTCACGCGGAAGCGTTACAACCACCGGCCGAAACACAACCGTTAATGGCTGATCAGATGGTGGCGTTTATCCGTTTTGGTAACGACTTTACGCAAAACTTCTACCAGGTGGAGATTCCGTTAAAACCAACGGCTTTCTCGGCGCGTTCGGCGGAAGAAATCTGGCCTTCGGATAACGAAATCGATTTACGATTGGAATTGTTAACCAAGTTAAAAGTACTCGCATTACAGGGTAACCTGCCAAATCCGGTTGATCCGTTAACCGGTATCGGATATGCGCGTGAGGATGTTTTAGATCCGTCATTGTCCGGAAAACCAAATATGCTAACCTTAGGTATTAAAGGTAATCCGAACTTTGGTCTGGTGCGTACCTTAATGGTCGGGGTGAAAAACATCTCCACTCAGGAAGTACGCGGGGAAGTTTGGTTTAACGAATTGCGGATGTCCGAAATGGATAACAAAGGCGGTATGGCGGCTATTGCCAACTTAGATACCAACTTTGCCGACCTGATGAATATCTCGGCAACCGGTAGGATGAGTACCATCGGTTTCGGAACATTGGAACAGGGGCCAAACGAAAGAAGTCGTGAAGATGTAAAACAGTATAACATCGTTACCAATATTAACTTAGGAAAATTACTACCTAAAAAATGGGGAATTAACTTGCCGTTTAACTACGGTGTGGGAGAAGAAATCATTACGCCGGAATACGATCCGTTTAATCAGGATATCAAATTACAGCAGTTGTTGGATGTAACCGCCGATAGTGCCGAAAAAGACAATATCCGTAACCGCGCAATCGATTATACCAAACGAAAAAGTATCAACTTTATCGGAGTGAAAAAAGACCGTGCACCGGAACAGAAGCAGCACGTATATGATGTGGAAAACCTTACGCTGTCGTACTCGTTTAACGAAATGGAGCACCACGATTTTGAAGTGGAAAATTTAGTGGATCAGCAGGTGAAAACCTCAGCCGATTATGCCTATACTTTCAAACCAAAAGCTGTTGAGCCGTTTAAGAAAACGAAGTTCATGAAGAAAAGCAGCTATTGGAAAATGTTGAGCGACTTTAACTTTAATTATTTGCCAACAACCATTTCATTCAGCTCGACAATCTTACGTCAGTATAACAGACAGCAGTTCCGACAAGTGGATGGAATTGAGGGTATTGCGATCGATCCGTTGTACAGAAGAAATTATTTCTTCAATTACCAATACGGATTCAACTATAATCTAACCAAATCGTTGCGTATTAATTATAGTGCGTCATCCAATAATATCGTAAGAAATTACCTTGATGAAAATAAAATTCCGGATCCGAATAACACCATTTGGGATAGCTATTTCGATATCGGAGAACCGAACAATCATACACAACAGCTAAACGTAAATTACGACCTGCCGTTGAATAAACTGCCGTTCTTAAGCTTTGTGAAATCAACCTATACGTATACCGGTGATTACAACTGGCAACGTTCGTCGGATGCTTTCTCATCAATCGATGGTTACGATTTGGGTAATACCATCCAGAATGCGGCTTCACACCGATTGAATACGGTATTGACTATGGATAATTTCTATAAGTATATCGGTTTAACCAAACAACGTAGAAAAGCGGTGCCAAAAACCAATACACCGGCTCCGAAAGCTCCGGTTCCGGGTCAGAAAATTACCCAGATCCAACAAGCTCCGGAAGACAAACCGAATGTGATTATTGACGGTTTGATCGGATTGGTAACCAGTGTGAAAAATATTCAGATTAACTATACCGATAATGGTGGTACGGTACTTCCGGGGTATTTACCGAAAGTAGGTTTCTTCGGAACCATGCAACCGACATTAGGATTTATTATGGGTAGCCAGTCGGATATTCGTTATGAAGCAGCCAAAAACGGATGGTTAACCAATTATCCGGAATTCAACCAGAGTTTTACTCAGGTACGTAATAAGTTATTAGATGTTACCGCACAGGTGGAACCGTTTAATGATTTAAAAATTGACTTAAATGCGAATCGTACGTACTCGCAGAATTTCTCAGAACAGTACGATGTGGATGCCTTCGGAAATTATAATGCCCGTTCGCCTTACGATTTCGGTAACTTCTCCGTTTCGACGGTGTTGATTAAAACAGCGTTCTCCAGAAGTGATGAAACCGGGTCGGATGCGTTTAACGATTTCAGAGAAAACCGAATGACAATTGCGAGACGTTTGGCAACCGAAAGAGGTCTGGATCCGAATAATACCACTCCGGATGGTTATCCGGTTGGATTTGGAAGAAATAGCCAGGCAGTACTATTGCCGGCGTTCCTTGCGGCCTATACCGGAACAAGCGCTTCAAATGTGTCGACTGGGATTTTCCGTGATATACCAATCCCGAACTGGAATATAAAATATACCGGATTGATGCGTTATGGGTTCTTTAAAGAAAATTTTAAACGATTCTCGCTACAACACGGCTATCGCGCTTCCTATACGGTGAATTCGTTCCGTTCGAATTTCGAATATGATGCCGATCCGAATGCTATTAACCCAACAACTGGAAACTATCCGGTGAAAACAATCGTTGCGAATGTCAACCTTGTCGAGCAGTTTAACCCGTTGATGCGCGTGGATTTTGAAATGAAAAATTCATTTAAGATTTTGGCCGAAATGAAAAAAGACCGAAGCTTGTCGTTGAGTTTCGATAACGGATTGTTAACTGAGGTGAAAGGAAATGAATATACACTGGAATTCGGATATCGTTTTAAAGATGTTACGATTAACTCCAAGCTGGCCGATAATCCAATGGGTGTAATCCGTAGTGATATTAACCTGAAAGCGAATTTAACATTACGTCAAAACCAGACGATCGTTCGTTATCTGGATTACGATAACAACCAGTTGGCTGGTGGTCAGGATATCTGGTCGCTAAAATTAACAGCCGATTATATGTTTAGTAAAAACCTGACAGCGATTTTCTATTATGACCATTCGTTCTCACAGGCGGTGATCTCGACTTCGTTCCCGATGACCAACATCCGCTCCGGTTTTACACTGCGTTATAACTTTGGAAATTAATAAGCAAAACATTTTAAAGTTACCGCTAATAAAATTACATTTGTCAATAAAAATAAACACAATGAATATACCATCTAACTTAAAGTACACAAAAGATCACGAATGGGTAAGCCTTGACGGCGAGATTGCAACGATTGGAATTACTGATTTTGCACAAAAAGAATTAGGAGATATCGTTTATGTTGAAGTAGAAACGTTGGATCAGACACTGGATAAAGACGAAGTTTTCGGAACCGTTGAAGCGGTAAAAACAGTATCGGATTTGTTCTTACCTTTAACAGGGGAGATCATTGAATTTAACGAAGATTTAGAGTCAGAACCGGAAAGTGTTAACACCGATCCTTACGGAGCGGGATGGATGATTAAAGTGAAAATCAGCAATCCGGCAGAAGTGGAAGAACTTTTGTCAAGCGACGATTATAAAGCCTTGATTGGTGCGTAAACTCAATCTTTTACTCGCATTAGGTTGGTCGTTAGTGATAGGTATTGCCTGTCTGATAACCATTAATGCTAATGTGGGTGGGAAAATTCCTTTTAAAGATAAGTTTGTACATTTCGTTTTTTATTTCCTGTTTACAATTTTGTGGTTTCGGACTCTCGATAGTAGATTCCCGAAAGAACCATTGGTAAAAAAACTACGGATCGTATTTCTTTTCGGTTTTTGCTATGGTGTTGGAATTGAAATCTGTCAGGGACTGTTTACAGCAACAAGATCGGCAGACTTTTTTGATGTACTGGCCAATACCGCAGGAGGACTTATAGCAATAGCATTGCTATATATAAACAGAAGTCAGAAGCTGAAAGACTAAATTAATTGCAACATAGTAATCCCACTTTTGTGGGATTTTTTTATTTTTATACCATGGATATTAGAAATTATTTAGACTCGACCTATTTAAAAACCGCCGAACAGGCTGGTGTTTCAGAAACGGAAAACCGAAAAATTGTTGCCGACTATGTTGCGGAAGCGATTCGGGAAAAATTCAAACTGATTATGATTCGCCCGGATATGGTAGCGATGGCCAGAACGATGATCGCTGAAAATAATTCGGCCGTAACCATCGGAACGGTTATTGATTTTCCAAACGGTAACGGAACATTAGAAGAGAAATTGAATGAAGCGGAACAGGCTGTTCAGGATGGTGTGGACGATCTTGATTTTGTCGTGGATTATGAAGCGTTTAAACGTGGTGAAACCGATAAGGTTAAAAAAGATGTCCTGGAATGTACCCGTTTGGGATTGTCACATAACAAAATTGTAAAATGGATTATCGAAATAGCCGCTCTGAATGATCATCAAATTGTACAATTGTCCGCATTGATAAAGAATGTGGTTATTGCCAATTTTAAAGAAAATCAGTATGAGTCGGTTTTTGTAAAATCATCAACCGGGTTTTATAAAACCGAAGAAGGGAAGCCAAATGGCGCTACCGTACCGGGAATAAAGCTAATGCTCGAAAATTCATTCCCGTTACCGGTAAAAGCAGCCGGTGGTGTGCGTACGCGTAATGAAGCGCTCGAAATGATTCAACTGGGCGTGAAAAGAATCGGTACGTCCTCGGCGAAAGCCATCGCTAATGGCGAAAATTCAAATAGCGAATATTAAACCCTGTACTACATGAGGCATTTATGGTGCGTAGCGTTGTTGTTCCTTGGAATGACAAATTCTTTCTCTCAGACAGAAAGCGAGCAGTTTCCGGTTTTTAAGGACTGTAAAAATAATCCCCCAAAAGAGCAGGAATCCTGCTTTAATGCTAAAGTTCAGGATTTTTTCTATTCGCATTTTAAGGTGCCGCAGCAGGTAACCGATGCGAATTATAAAGGGACCGTTATCGCCTTGTTTGAAGTTGATTCAACCGGGACGTTTAAGCCCTTGTATATCGATGCGGCCTACCCGGAACTGAAGGAGGAAACCAAACGGGTTTTTGCGCAGTTTGAAAAGGTAGAACCGGCAAAATTTGCAGGCCGGGCAACCTATGCTAAATATACGGTTCGTATCGCTATTCCGTTGGAAAAACCGGTATCGGATGGGACAACAGTTGTAGCGACTACTTCCGGAAAAACCAATCCAAAAGTACAACAGGAACTGGACGAGTTTGACAAAATCGTTAGTAAACCCTTCCGGAATCCGCAGTTTAAAAGTCATCTGAATATTCCTTTTTCACATCAGAATTATGCCGTTTTCGATGCGGCCGTAAATCAGGTGGGAAGTAATAACCATTCGGCTTCCAAACCGTATTCCTATGCGGAAGTGGCTAAATATTACGATTTCGATAAAGAACAGCAAAAACTGCTCAAAAATAAAACCTCCTGGTGGGGACGAAAACTCTGGAACGAAAACCTGGTTGCCATTCAGGGAGACGGCTATTGGTTTACGATCAATCCGATTTTCGACCTGCGCGTTGGGAAAGATATGGATAGCGAACTCAAATATACCTATGTGAACACCCGCGGGGTTCATGTTCAGGGGGCGTTGGGCGAGCAGTTAACGTTCTCGAGTTCGGTTTATGAAAGTCAGGGGCGTTTTGCGGATTATTATAACCGTTATGCCGAATCGATCAAACCATCGGGTGGAAATCCGGCGATTATTCCGGGTATCGGTATAGCTAAAGAATTTAATGGTGATGGCTACGATTTTCCGCTTGCGGAAGCCAATATATCGTATACGCCTAATAAATTCATCAACCTGCAATTGGGTTACGGACGGAATTTTATTGGAGATGGATACCGCTCATTGGTTTTTAGCGATGTGGCCAGTCCGTATCCGTATTTTAAAATCAACACGACATTTTGGAAAATTAAATATACCAATACCTATATGTGGCTGAAAGATGTTCGTACCGACGTAACAGCCGAAAAGACCTATGCTACCAAATATATGGCCAACCACTACCTAAGCTGGAATGTTTCCAAACGATGGAATATGGGATTCTTTGAGTCGGTGGTTTGGAGCAATACCAACGACCGTGGTTTTGATTTTAGCTTTGTTAATCCGATCATTTTTTATCGTGCCGTTGAATTTACATCGTCTTCCAAAAGCGGAAATGCCGTTTTGGGACTTACGTCGAAATATAAGTTGAGTAACCAAATGAATATCTACGGACAATTCCTGTTGGATGAGTTCTCGTTAAGTGATATTAAAGCGGGTAATGGGAGCTGGAAAAATAAATACGGCTTTCAGATCGGTGGAAAATATTACGATGCGTTTAAAATTAAAAACCTGATGTTACAGGCCGAATACAATTATGTACGCCCGTATGTGTATTCGCATAGTAATGTGTTAACGAACTACGGACATAACAACCAAAGTATGGGACATCTTTGGGGTGCCAATCTGAAAGAAGTGATCGGGATTGCCCGTTACTACTACGGCCGTTGGTTTGTCGATGCAAAACTGATTTACGGCCAAAGAGGACTCGATTTTAATACGGCAGATAATACCTATAATTACGGTGGTGATATCTATCGGAATTATGACGAAGACCGGCCGTTTGATATCGGAGTCGTTACCGGACAAGGGAATAAGACCAATGTTTTAATTGCAGATCTTCAGGCAGGTTATCTGGTAAATCCGGCGATGAACCTGAAACTTTTCGGAAATGTAATCTACAGAAACTTCGATCCGGCTACCGAAACACCAACCGCGGTAAAAGGTTCGACAACCTGGTTTTCAGTTGGTTTGCGGGTGGATTTGTTTAATTGGTATTATGATTTTTAATTATTTTTTGTAACTTTAGTATTATAACTACTAAAAAACATCATTTTATGAGAATAATAAAAAATATAATACTGTTCTTTCTGGCGATTATTGTGTTGCTACTCGTGGCAGGTTTGTTTGTGAAAAAAGATTATGCTATTGAAAGAGAAATAGTGATCAACAAACCTAAAGCGGAAGTGTTTGATTATATCCGGCATATTAAAAACCAGGATAACTATAGTGTCTGGAATCAGAAAGATCCGGCGATGAAAAAAGACTATAAAGGAAACGACGGAGAAGTTGGTTTTGTTTACGCCTGGGAAAGCACGAATAAGGAAGTCGGGAAAGGCGAACAGGAAATTGTTCGTATTGTCGATGGTGATCGTGTGGATATGAAGCTGCGTTTTAAAGAGCCTATGGAAGCCGACGATGATGCGTATATGATAACCGAAGCAGTGTCGGAAAACCAAACCAAAGTCAAATGGGGTTTTAAGGGGTCAATAAATTATCCGATGAATCTGATGCTACTATTTATGGATATGGAAAAAGAACTGGGTGGTGCTTTGGATACCGGGTTGAAGGATATGAAAGCCATATTGGAAAAACAATAAAAATTTACGAAGAGAGGTTAAAAGACCTCTCTTTTTTGTTAAAACTACTGTTTGCGGTTGATTTTAAGGCTTTACTTTTGATGAAAAGTAATTTTTGAAGTATATTTGCGCACCGTTTTTATAAATAATAATGAAAACTGCCTTGAACGCTTCAGAAAAAACAATTTCACTTACCACTTTATTTGCGGATTTTAAAGGAATCACCAAAGCAGGACTGGCTATTAGTGTTGTCTTTTCGTCTATAGTAGGCTATTTATTAGGGGTTTCCGATGAAACGCCTTTTAGCTGGATTACTTTTATACTGCTTGGAATTGGTGGGTATTGTATGGTGGGCGCTTCCAATGTGTTTAATCAGATCATCGAAAAAGATCTGGATGCGTTGATGGATCGTACCAAAAACAGACCACTTCCTTCCGGGAGAATTTCCAAACAAACAGCCTTTATTTTAGGAGCCGTGCTTACCGTTGTCGGGATCGCTATTTTGTATACGATCAATCCGAAAACGGCCATGTTCGGTGCCATATCCATTTTTTTATATACCAGTGTTTATACGCCTTTAAAGACCATGACACCACTTTCGGTGTTTGTAGGTGCTTTTCCGGGTGCTATTCCGTTTATGTTAGGATGGGTAGCGGCGACCAACGAGTTTGGTATCGAAGCCGGAACACTTTTTCTGATCCAGTTTTTCTGGCAGTTCCCGCATTTCTGGGCTATTGGTTGGTTTTTGTATAAAGACTACGAAAAAGCCGGGTTCTTTATGTTGCCAACAGGAAAACAGGATAAGAAAACAGCCTTGCAAACGATATTGTATACTGTTTGGTTGATCATTGCTTCGTTGATTCCGGTAGTCGGGTTTACAGGTGATTTAAAACTGAGTTATGTAGCGGCTGGTTTTGTATTGCTTTTAGGACTTTGGATGTTGTATTTTGCAGTAAAATTATACCGGGAAATGGACGAAAAAGCAGCGCGTAAATTAATGTTGGTAAGCGTTTCGTATATTTCGTTGCTGCAATTGGTGTATGTTATAGATAAATTTTTACGATAGGAGAGTATGAGTACGACAGATAGTATAAAAATGTCAGTTGAGGAGCATAACGAAAGAAAAGCAAAATCATATAAGATGATGCTTTGGTTCGCAATGATCAGTATTGTGATGGTGTTTGCAGGTTTAACAAGTGCCTATGTGGTGAGTAAATCCAGACCGGATTGGTTAAAAGATTTTACGCTGCCAAGCGCTTTTATCGCCAGTACGGTAGTGATGTTGCTGAGTAGTGTGACTTTTCATCTGGCTAAAAAAGCCATTCAAAAAGATAATAGAAAAGCAACTACCAATTTTTTATGGCTAACATTGGCTTTGGGGATTGCTTTTGTAGTCTTGCAATTTGAAGGTTTTGCACAGGTTATCGAAAGTGGCTATTTTTTTACCGGAAGTGAGAGTACGATCACAACTTCGTTTTTATACGTGGTGGTGATTGTCCATCTGGCCCACTTATTCGGGGGTTTAGTAGCACTTTTGATCATAATTTATAATCATTTTAAACAAAAATACAATTCAGGTCAAACCCTTGGTATAGAGCTTGGTGCGATGTTTTGGCACTTTCTTGATTTTCTTTGGGTGTATTTGTTTTTATTTTTCTATTTCTACAAATAGAAAAAAAATGTAAATTTGGGAACTTTTTAACTAATTACTTTATAATGGGAGCGACAGTTACTACAACAGCTACTAATGGAAAAACTTGGGACGGCGGTAATGAGCCGATGGGAGCAAGTTATGGTAAGATGATGATGTGGTTTTTCATCGTATCGGATGCCTTGACTTTTTCTGGATTTCTAGCAGCCTACGGTTTTTCAAGATTTAAATTTATAGAATCCTGGCCTATTGCAGACGAGGTTTTTAATCACTTCCCGTTCATGCATGGCGTTGATGCACCGATGTATTATGTGGCATTGATGACATTTATTTTGATTTTCTCATCCGTAACCATGGTATTGGCGGTAGATGCAGGACATCACATGAAAAAAACAAAAGTAGCCGTTTACATGCTTTTAACCATCATTGGTGGTTTTATCTTCTTGGGATCTCAGGCATGGGAATGGAAAAACTTTATCCAGGGTACTTACGGGGCTGTGGAAACTAAAGGAGGTTTAATCCTTCAGTTCGTCGATAAAGACGGAAAAAGAGTAGCGTTGGGTGATTTTGCTGCGCACCTTCCTAAAGAAAGAGAACAATTAACCCGAAATAAAGGGGTTTGGTATATGAGCGAATCGCATGCTGTTCCTACCTATTCGGTAGAGCAGGTTGTGGAAGGATTCAAAGCCAATCCGAACCTATTGATTCGTTCGGAATTCAATACCAAAGACAAAACGAAAACCGTATTGTCGAGAGAAGAATCATTGAAAAAATTAAATGACGTTAAATATGTAGTGGAAGGGGCCAACCTGATCCGTAACGAGTATGGTCATAAATTATTCGCTAACTTCTTCTTCTTTATTACAGGATTCCACGGATTCCACGTATTTACCGGGGTATTGATCAATATCTTGATTTTCTTTAATGTGATTTTAGGTACTTACGAGAAAAGAAGAAGTTATGAAATGGTTGAAAAAGTTGGATTGTACTGGCACTTTGTAGATTTAGTTTGGGTGTTCGTATTTACATTCTTCTATTTAGTTTAATTGATTTAAAAGAATAAGTATATCATGGCACATACCGCGCACGAATCAAATACAAAAAGAATATGGGTTGTTTTCGGACTTTTATCCGTAATTACAATCATCGAAGTTATCTTAGGTATCGATAAACCAAAAGCATTATACATGACAAATCTATTGTCGATGAATTTGCTTAACTGGATTTTCATTATCTTAACCGTTGTGAAAGCTTACTATATCATGTGGGCCTTCATGCACCTTGAAGGAGAAAAAGGAAGTTTCAGATGGTCAATTGTTGGACCGCTGGTTTTTTTAATTATCTATTTAGTGTTCATCTTACTGGTAGAAGGTAATTATATCTTTGATGTGTTTAAAAATTCCGATTATAGATGGATTTTTTAATAGCATATTAAATTATAAAAAAGGCGGTTATTCAACCGCCTTTTTTTAATTTTGTGAAGACTAAAATTCAGGTATATCCCATGAAAAAATATATTGTTCTCACCGTTCTTTTTGCATTGCCTATATGTGCTTATCTGTTCTTCGCATCCGGAGTAAACAGTTTTGCAAAATTGCCTACCGTAACACCTAATATCAAGGAGCTTTCCAACTGGAAATCGCTTGAGGGCGATACCGTTCGTCTAAAAGATAAAATCACGATTCTGGGATTCCCCGGATCCGAAATCCTGATCAATAAAGGAGACGCCTTTAATCTCGATCAGAAAATCTATAATAAAAACAGAGAGTTTGCCGATTTTCAGGTGGTGATGCTAGCACCCGAAGGAACCGAAGATCAGGCGCGTCAGTTAAAAACGGAACTAAGCGGGATTTCCGATTTAAAAGTGTGGCATTATGTATTTGCCAAGCCGGAAGAGATTCAGGCCTATTACGATGCGCTTAAGCTGGTTGGCAAGCTGGATAAAAACCTGAGAACGCCAAATGTTTTTATAATCGATAAAGACCTCAACCTAAGAGGACGCAAAGGGAAGAATAAAAAAGGCGAAGAAGAATACAAAGAAGGTTATAATACCATTTCGGCAGCCGATTTACACAATGAAATGAGTGACGATGTAAAAATCATCCTGGCTGAATACCGTCTCGCGCTTAAAAAGAACAACAAACGCAAAATATAATCCGCATTACTCTAAATAGTTTACCTCATGAAAAACAAATCGTATATCGGAATTTCATTTATCGTGCTGATCTTCGGGATCTGGGCGGTGCCGAAAATCCTAGCCAAATTTCAAAAAGCAGATTTAGTAACCATCGGACCCGTGCCGAAGTTTGAGCTAACCGATCAGAACAATAAAAAAATAAGCAATACCGATTACCTCGGAAAAGTATACGTGGTGGAATTCTTCTTTTCGACTTGTCCAACGATTTGCCCGATCATGAATCAGAATATGCTAAAGTTGCAAGAGGAGTTTTACGGAAATCCAAGTTTTGGAATCGCGTCTATTACGATCGATCCGGAACATGATACGCCGGCTGTTTTAAAAGCACACGCCGATCAGTTGGGTGTGAAAAACTACAATTGGCATTTCCTGACCGGCGATAAAAAATATATTTACGATCTGGCGTTAAAAGGATTTAACCTGTATGCCGGAGAAAACGATAAACAGGCTGGCGGATTTGAACATTCCGGTTTGTTTGCTCTAATCGACAAAGAAGGAAATATCCGTTGTCGTAAAGATAGTTTTGATAACCCGATTTTGTATTACGATGGTTTGGAAGAAGCGGGAATCAAAGCGATAAAAGAAGATATTAAGAAATTGCTAGAAGAATAAGTATAATGGAAAATTCAGTAGAGAAAAAATACAATAAGTGGATTGTGGTGCTTTCGGTTGCGATACCGTTAGTAGTAGCGTTGTTGTTTGGTGTTAACCTTAGAAAGTTGGGTTATGATGTACAGCCGTTATCCTTTTTACCGCCTATTTACGCGACGATCAACGGAATAACAGCCGTTTTACTGGTTGCGGCGGTTTGGGCGATTAAAAACGGCAAAAGAAGCCTGCATGAAAACCTGATAAAGGTGGCGATTGCCTGTTCGGTGGCATTCCTGGCAATGTATGTGGCCTATCATATGACATCCGATTCGACAAAATTCGGAGGCGAAGGAGCAATCCGTTATATCTATTACTTTATTTTGGTGACACATATCCTTTTATCAGTAATCATCATTCCTTTTGTATTGATTACCTATGTAAGAGCGATAGCGGGAAGTTTTGAACGTCATAAAAAGATTGCAAAAATCACCTTCCCGATGTGGTTGTATGTAGCCGTGACCGGTGTGATTGTTTACCTTATGATTGCTCCCTATTATGTACATTAAGAAGACTATAAAGCCACTTTTTTTATCGATTGTGGTATTGCTAATGTCGCTAAATGCAAATGCGCAATGTGCCATGTGTCGGGCGGCTTTGGAAAGTGAAGAAGGAGGCGTAAAAGCAGAAGCCGTAAACGACGGAATTGTGTACCTAATGGTGATTCCGTATGTATTGGTAGGTGTGTTGGGTTATGCGATTTACCGCTTAAAGACAAAGAAGAAAAAAATAGAGAATTAATAATGGCCGCTATAAAGCGGCCTTTTTATTGGATAAAATAATTTGTGTGTATAATCATGCGAATTTGTAATACGAGTGATCTGAATATAAAGATGTATCATTCATGATTATTCAGTATAGTAAGGAAGAACAAAGTCGATAAACCATCTTGGAGGATTGGCCGTCAGCAATTGCATTTCATTGTTGTATAGTTCGGCAATCATAATTAGTTCTTTTCCTGAATTATCAAAAAGATAAGCCCTGTGGCACAATGGAAGCATCTGATGTAATAATTTAAGAGTTCGGGAGTATCGATTTTCAATCTTTTCTCTTGAGACTGGATGACCTCCTTTTTTAACTCTATTAGCTACTCTCGAGATGTTAACTTCGGGATCATCAATGCAAACAAAATATAGATAAGGTTGATAACCAAATTTTAATAAGTCTTGAATCTCTTTTATTTTAGAAGTGTGACTCATTACAGTTTCAAAACTAAAAGATTTTCCCTGTTCAATAATATGTGTCTGATAAAAGAGGCTACATAGGAAGCTTCATAGCTGTGTGAATCTTTTGAATGATCGACAATGCAATTATTGCTTATCACTATGTCAATAGGGTGGTTTCCTTCTTGTGCTTTCTCTATGAGCGAAATTGAACTTGGCAGCTTAGAGAATAAAACTAGGTCATCTTGCGAGGCAATCACATTAAATTCATTCAAATCAATTAAGCCTTTTGTGATTAGTTTGTTTTCTATTTCATCAGCATTTATAAAAGAACCTGTAGGGTATACTTTGGAGAATTCCGAGAAAAGTGAACTTTTGCCAGAACCGTTTGGGCCTGCAAAAATCCGTATTCTTCTATTTGGCATGAAATACCATTCCTTTGGTTAGTACGATGGGAGTCTCTTTTTTTTCAACTCTTTTTTTTAAGGTAACAGTGCCGTCGGGATGTTCTTCATAAATGGCATCATTTTTTATATAAGTGATTGTAAGATCCAACGCCTTCGATTGTCTTACAGCATTAATCGCAACTTTTTTGCTTGCTTTAATAAGTAATTTTGTTTGTAAGTTGTCTTTTCTGAAAAATTTTTTTTTGGCTCATGATTTTAGAAAATCTAATTTGATTGCTCTCTCAAAGATAATAAATTTGGCTTAGTTATGCAAAGTTTTCCGACTTTGAGGCTTGTGTGAACAGAACCCCGGACTATATGTCCGGGGTTCTGTTTTTTATTGTTGTTAATTACTCCATTCCGTCTATTTTAATGCTCATTTGTCCGGATGTCTTGATAAAAGCGATGATGGCTTTGTCGGTAACCTCAACTTTATCAAAAATAAAATCGTTAATATTTCCGTTTACGAAAACGCCTTTCATAGGGGAGTAGTTGTTCAAGTACGGTAGCATGTTTTTCTTACCTTCTTCCAGATTATCTTTGATCGAATAACGGCAGCTCTCCTGTATTTTATTTAGAATATAACCCTGCATCAACCAGTTGGCCGTTTTGGTTAGGATGCCTTTGGTATTTAATACATAATCCATCTGATCAAAATAAATCTCTTTCGAAACCGCATTGTAATTAGGAATACCCGACAGGTAAATTGTGCCGTCTAAACTACCGGTCATACTTAATGCAATGATCATTTTACCGTCTTTATGCCATAAGTCAACTTTTTGAACTGTTATTTTTCTGCTTCCGGATGCAAATTCCTTACCCTGAAAGTTTTTGGTAATGATGCGTGAGGCACTTTCATAGGTCGAAACGGCGGCAACCGTGGCTTCGATCTTATTCGGCATCTTAGCAACCGGTTTTAAAACGATAGCTTCTTTTTTAAACGTGTTTAGCGGCTCCTGACCTACGATGGTTTGCATTTTGCATTTTAAGCCCATATCCATCGTGATTTTGCTTTTTGATAATATAGCGTCGGTCACATATAATTCGGTTGGTGCTACCTTAAACCAGGTTTCATAAACCTCGCTGGTTTTAAACGGCGTACTGATTTTCTCCAGAACGGCTAATACCTGTGGTTTGAAATCGGTGGTTTTGTTAATCGCATCATCTATCGTTTTGGCAATTTTAGCTTTAAACAAACGGATCGTCGGATTGACAATATAGGTAATGGGTACGTTTTTGCCGGCCACCACAATACTCGGACTGTCTTTCCATTCAAAATCTTCAATTGTCGAAGTTGTCGAAAGTTTCCAGTTCGATAATTTAGCATCACTCAAAAGGGTGATTTGCCCGTTTAAGTTGATTTCTTTGGTGTCATTCAATCCTAAAAAGTCAGTCCCGTATTTGAATTTGGCCCATATTTTTAAAGGAATCAGCGATCGGATTTTGCCGTCTTTTTCCGTTAGTTTTATCGGAGCTTGTTTCCAGATTTTCATTTCCGTTTTATCATCGGCCAGGATACTATCGTTGTAAATTAATCCGTTTAGGGATTTGTTGAGCTGGATTTCAATTTCCTTTAGCGGAATTTCTATCGGCATATTGATAAAAGAAGTGGTGGTCTCGTAAACCGCGGGTTTGTTGTCGCTCGGCTCCGGTTTTAGGGTGTTGATTTTTCCGGTAGTCCCACAGCGGGTCATTAGCATTGCCAGGCTTACTACTGCCAGGAATGAGAAAAAAGTTTTCATAAAGGTTGTCTAAAAATCTTCGGTAAAAGTAGGTTTTTATTGAAATAAAATTGTAACGTTCGTTAAAGAATTGCGTCTAATGGATACCGAATTAAAATGCATATGTGCACAGAAATTTTATATTTGTAGGAAAATCAATAATATGAAGAACACAACATTGCTGTTTTTGGGTTTGTCCATGGTGACAATTCAAATGAAAGCACAAGCTAAAAAATGGACTTTGGAAGAGTGTGTGAATCACGCAATGGAGAAGAATATTTCGATCAGACAATCGATTTTAGATAAACAGGTTGCCGAAATCTCTAAAAAAGATGCCTGGGGAAGTTTCCTGCCAACCATTAACGGGCAAGCATCGCACTCCTGGAACGTTGGTCTTAACCAGAACATCACCACAGGTCTTTTGGAAAATCAAACCATTCAGTATACTTCTGCCGCATTGAATGTGGGAATCGATGTTTATAAAGGGTTACAGCATCAAAATCAGTTGCGAAAAGCCAATCTTTCGATCATCGCGTCACAATATCAATTGCAGAAAATGCAGGAAGATGTTTCGTTGAATGTTGTGAATGCCTATTTGCAAATCCTTTTCAATAAAGAAAATCTGAAAGTGCAGACCAAACAGCTGGCCTACGATACCAAACAAATGGAGCGTACACAAGAGCTTGTAGACGCCGGAGTAGTGCCAAAAGGAGACTTGCTGGATGTGAAGGCTACGGTGATGGCAGACAATCAGAAATTGATTGCCGGAGAAAACGCACTGTTGCTATCAAGGCTAAGTTTGGCGCAATTGTTACAACTGGACGATTTCCAGGAGTTCGATATTGTCGATTCTGAAACGCCGGTACAAAACAGTAGTGTGTTGCTGGAAAATCCAAAAAATATTTTTCAAAAAGCAAAAGAAACCAGAGCCAATATAAAAATTGCGGAAGCCAATGTTTCGATAGCCGAAAAAGATTTGTCTATCGCAAGAGGAAAATACCATCCGACGCTTCAGGGATTCTATAGTTTTAGTACCCGTGCGGCCTATGCCGATAGAATTACCGGTTACCAACTGGATGCGGCTAACCCGACGCTTCCAACACAGTATTTTACGGAAAATGGATTACAGGTGCTGCAAAACAATTACCGTCCGGTTTTAGGAAGTCCGGAGCCAATCTTTGATCAGTTTAGCAATAACAAAGGACAGAATTTTGGATTGTCGTTAAATATTCCGTTGCTAAATGGTTTCTCGGTTCGCAATAATGTCGAGCGTTCTAAAGTAGCGTTGGAGCGTTCCAGAATCGCATTGGAACAGCAGGAGCTGGATTTGGAAAGAACGGTTTATACCGCTTATACCGATACCAAAGGATCGCTAAAATCATACGAAGCGGCCGTGGCAACGTTGGAAGCCAGACAGGAATCGTTTAACTATGCAAAAGAGCGCTATGAAGTAGGCTTGATGAATGTTTTCGATTTTACACAGGCGCAAACCTTATTCGTAAATGCACAGTCGGAAGTGTTGCGAACAAAATATGATTATATATTTAGAACGAAAATATTGGAATTCTACTTCGGATTACCAATTATTCAAAAATAAAAATTTATGAAAAAGAGTACAAAATATATCCTGTTGGGTAGTGTTGTTTTGTTGGTTGTGGTGTTGGTTGCCCTTAGTAAATCGGGTGTAATCGGAAATAAGGAACATGGAACGGAAGTAGAAACGACACAAGCCAACCAGATGACAATTGTAGAAACGGTTTCGGCTACCGGTAAGATACAACCTGAAATTGAAGTGAAAATTTCATCCGATGTTTCCGGAGAGATTATTGGTCTTCCGGTTAAAGAAGGGCAAACCGTAAAAAAAGGAGATTTGTTGGTTCGCATCAAACGCGACTTATACGAGTCGGGAGTGAACCGATCGGTAGCGTCTTTATCAACGTCCAAAGCCGGATTAAGCCAGGCGGAAGCTCAGGTAAAAGAAGCCAAAGCCAACTACGATCGTAACAAACAGTTGTTTGCTAAAGGAGTTATTTCTAAATCCGAATGGGATAAAATCGTATCGGCCTACGAAGTGGCGGTTGCTGCCAAACAATCGGCCTATTATAATGTACAAAGTGCTACGGCAACCGTGACGGAAGCCAATGATAATTTAAATCGAACAACTATTTATGCACCGGTAGACGGAACCATTTCCCGACTGGATGTGGAATTAGGTGAACGTGTATTGGGAACGCAACAAATGGCAGGTACCGAATTATTGCGTGTGGCCAACCTCAACAATATGGAAGTGGAAGTCGATGTAAACGAAAACGATATCGTTAAAGTAAATATCGGCGATCCGGCCAAAATCGAAGTGGATGCCTATCTGAAAAAAGAATTCAAAGGTGTGGTAACCAGTATTTCCAATTCGGCCAGTTCGACGCTTACAGCCGATCAGGTGACCAACTTTAAAGTAAAAGTGCGTATCCTGAAAGAATCGTATGAGGATCTTTTGGTTGGAAAACCATCCAATTATTCGCCTTTCCGTCCGGGAATGACGGCAACAGTAGATATCGAAACCAAACGTAAAGAGAATATTCTGGCGGTACCGATTAGCTCGGTAGTGATGAAAACCGATGCCGATATTTCCGGAGCTAAAAAAGATATCATGGAAGAGCTGGAGAAAGAAGAAAAGGAAAAAACAAAAGGATCAACCGATAAGAAATTCGAATGCGTATTTGTGAAAGTAGGCGATAAGGCGGAATTGCGTAAAATCAAATCCGGAATTCAGGACGATACCAATATCGAAATCGTTGAAGGTTTGAAAAAAGGAGATGAGATTATAACCGGACCCTATACTACGGTTACAAAAGATTTGAAACCCGGGGATAAAGTTATGATCAAGAAAACTGGAACATCCGATAAAGGAAAAGATAAAAAATAATAACGCTTAGTTTTTTGATTACCACCGGGGTAATTCCCGGGAATACTTTTGCCACGGTTGCACTATTTTTTCTGACGATAAAGTCGGTAAGATATTGCAACCGTGGCAAAAAAATATATGATTATCTTTGCCAATAATTTTACTGAAAATGGCTTACATTTTGAATATTGAAACGGCAACAAAAAATTGTTCCGTAACCCTTGCAAAAGACGGAGAAATACTGGTGTGTCTTGAAATGGCCGAAGAAGGCTATTCCCACGCGGAAAAACTTCATGTCTTTTTCGAACAGGCTTTGCAAAAAGCCGGGCTAACGTTTCAGGATTTGAACGCGATAGCGGTAAGTCAGGGGCCGGGTTCGTATACCGGACTTCGCATTGGTGTTTCGGCGGCCAAAGGCTTGTGTTATGCACTTAATATTCCATTGCTGGCAATTGATACGCTGGAAACCTTGGCACGACAGTTAACGGTAACCGAAGGAAAGATTATCCCGATGATCGATGCCCGAAGAATGGAAGTTTTTACCGCTGTTTTTGATTCGTCCTATTCCCGATTACGCGCCACAGAAGCAGAAATTATTGAAACTACAACATACGATGCACTCGAAGGAACATTGCATTTGGTTGGCGATGGTGCCGCAAAATGCAAAGCGGTTTTAAACGATCCGAGGTTTGTGTACCACGATGCTATTGTATATCCATCGGCAAGAGAAATGAGCCGGATCTCATTCGAAAAGTATCAAAAAAGCGACACCGTAGATGTCGCTTACTTTGAACCTTTTTATTTAAAAGATTTTGTGATGACTACAAAACCTAAGAAGTCGTAACACGAACAATCCGACTGCTTTCTTCCAGTAATTCCGAACACACCGTGCCATAATCGGCATTATAGGTCCAGGCGCGAAGGGAAAGAATCACATTCTTTTCACCCATATCACTGATCACGACTTCCGGTGCCGGAGTTTGTAATACTTTCGGATGGTTTTTTACCAGTTCTTCCAGTTTGATTTTGATGTTTTTGATATTCGAATCGTAACCCGTTGGTACTAAAAGGGTGGTTCTGCGGGTTGTTTTCTGCGAAAAGTTTTTGATCTTTCCGTTGGATAAAAGTCCGTTCGGAATATAGATGATCTGGTTTTGAGCCGTTAATATCCGAGTTGAAAAAATCTGAATGCCCAATACTTTTCCGTTTTCGGATTGTGCTTCGATAGTGTCGCCTACTTTAAAGGGTTTGAAAAGGATGATTAATACACCACCGGCAAAATTCGAAAGCGAACCTTGTAGCGACAAACCTACGGCAAGTCCGATGGCTCCTAAAATAGCGACAAACGATGACGTTTCGATACCTAGTTTGGAAATTACCGATACAAATAATAAGATTCGTAATGCCCAGATCAGGAAATCCAACAGGAATTTGATCAATGTAGGTTCCAGTTCTCTTTTGGTCATTACCGTTTCGGCAATCTTTCGGATAAAACGGATTCCCCAAATCCCGACAAACAGGATGATGATCGCTGAGATCACTTTGGGTGAATAATCGAGTAAAACATTAAAATAGTGAATAAAAAAGTTATTCATTTGTTCCATAAGGGGATATTTATTTAATTGCTAATTCGTCTAATACGGTGGTCAGTTCGCGAACGGGTAGCTGACAGTTTTTGTTTTCGCAAATATAAAACAGTGTGTCCTTTTCATCAAATCGATTTTGAAGGAATGGGGTTTTTGATGGGCTTGTACTTCCGGCAAGAACCACATGTGGGTAATAATGTCGCTGCACAGCCTTTATACCAGCAATCGCATCCGTACCGCAAACGGCCAGTTCTTTGTTGTCGGTTGATAGGTTCATCCATAAATTCAGCCAATTCGAAAAAGCCGAACCATAATCGATATTAGGAATGACATGGTTGAGCATTTGCAGGGCCGTTTTTTCATAATGACTGTTGTGAAACAAAATGCCAAGCGTATACAGGTTGTTGGCCATAACCGAATTGGACGACGGGATTACATTGTCTTCTATCTCGTAATGTTCGGCTATCAAGGCTGTTGTGTTTTTAGCTTTAAACAGGAAAAACTGCTGGGTTTCCTCATAGAAATGATCAAAACAATAATCGGTTAACTGTTTGGCGTGATACAAAAAGGTTTCGTCCAGTGTAGCCTGATATAAACTGATAAAAGCGTCGATTGTAAAGGCATAATCTTCTAAAAAACCAACGATACTGCTTTGTCCGTTTTTATAGCTATGCGATAAATAGCCTTCTTCCGACCAAAGTTTTTCGATGATAAAAGAGGCGTTCCGAAGTGCCTGCTCAAGGTAAGAAGGTGTGCCGATGGCATTATAAGCTTCAACATATCCTTTTAGCATAATAGCGTTCCACGATGTGAGCGATTTGTCGTCCAGTCGGGGTTGGGGTCTTTTTTGCTGTTCGCGGAATAATAGCTGTTCCCACTGTTGTTTTTTGTCGGAAAGTGCCGTTACGGTCAATCCGAATTGTTCGGCAATACTTTCCAGCGACTGACTTTGGATAAGCACGTAATTGTCGTGTTCCCAATAACCGAAGTCATTAATATTAAACAAGGCGGCAAAAATCTCAAAATCATTTTGTAGGAGTTGTTGTAGTTGTTCTTTTTGCCAAACGTAATAAGCGCCTTCTTCGAGTTGTTGTTGTGCGTTTAAACTGTCGGCATCCAGAGCCGCATAAAAACCGCCTTCCGGATTGGATAGTTCCCGTTCGATGAATGCCAGTGTTTTTTCGATCACTTCTTTATACAGTGGATTTTGTGTCCGTTTATAAGCCTGAGCATATAGCGTAACCAACTGACCGTTGTCGTAAAGCATTTTTTCGAAATGTGGAACATGCCATCGCATATCGACGGAATAACGGGAAAAACCGCCACCCAATACATCGAATAATCCGCCATGAGCCATCTTGGTCAGCGTCAGATCTACAAAATTCAAGAGGTCTTTAGAGGCAGTCTGATAGCCGAATCGTTGTAAAAAAATAAAATTATTCGGCATCATGAATTTCGGAGCCCGCGCATAGCCACCAAAATCCCAGTCGAAACTTTTGGACCACTTTTCAATCAGTATTTTGATCCGGGCCGGATCCTGTTCTTCTGGATTGGCCTGTGTGTGGTTTACGATTCCTAAAAACGAAATGCCTTCGTGTAATTTTTCGGCATATTCCAGCATCTTGGCGGGGTTGGTTTGATACAGGTTTTGAAGCTGGGTTAGAATATCCATCCAGTTTTCCTTTTTAAAATAGGTACCACCCCAAACCGGTCGGCCATCGGGTAAGCAAACCACATTGAGCGGCCATCCGCCATGACTGGTCATAAGTTGAACGGCTTTCATATAAATGGCATCCACATCGGGACGTTCTTCGCGGTCGACTTTAACGGAAATAAAACCGGGATTCATAATGTTGGCTACATCGGCGTCTTCAAAACTTTCGTGTTCCATAACATGACACCAATGACAGGCCGAATAGCCGATGCTAACGATCATCAATTTGTTTTCCGCTTTGGCGGTTGCCAGTGTACGGTCGTTCCATGCTTTCCAATGGATTGGATTTTGCGCATGTTGGAGTAGGTAAGGACTGGATTCGTATTGGAGTTCGTTCATGGTTTTAAAAAAGGCGTTCATTCGAACGCCTGTATTTTTTTATTTTATTTCAAAAGTGAGTTTCAGGTTTACCCTGAATTCCGTCACCTGGTCATCATTAACTACGGCGCTTTGTTCCTGTACATAAACCGATCGGATATGTTTCAGTGTTTTTGATGCTTCTGCAACCGCTTTTCGCGTAGCATCTTCCCAGCTTGTTTCCGAACTGGAAAGTAATTCAATAACTTTTAGTACTCCCATAATTTACCAGTTTTTAAGGTTAAGCTATTAAAGGTAGTGCATAAAAGTGTAAAAAGCAATCGCAGTTGCAGGAAAACGATTGTAAATTAACCGTTTACCGCTTCTACTTTGATGTTCGGATCGTGTAACATTTCTTTTAGCATGTTTTCAATTCCGTTTTTCAATGTAAAAGTTGAGGACGGACAACCGCTGCAAGCACCCTGAAGGATTACTTTTACGCGTTTGTCGGTTTCGTCGTAGGATTCGAAAATAATATTTCCACCGTCTGAAGCAACAGCCGGTTTTACATATTCGTCCAGGATATTGATGATTTGCTGCGACGTTACATCCAGGTTGTTGAAATACTCTTCCTGTTGTTTTTCGTGATTGGAGGTTTTTACGATCTGGGTTTCGTCGATGATTTGTTTGCCTTCTTCAATATAATTTTTGATAAAGGTGCGAACCTCCTGTGTGATCTCCTGCCACTCGTTAATGTCGTATTTGGTAATCGAAATATAGTTTTCGTCGATAAAAACCTCTTTTACAAACGGAAGCTTGAATAATTCTTTTGCCAACGGTGAAGCAGCCGTTTCGTCGATGTTTTTAAACTCCACACTGGTTTTGGTCAATAACCGGCTGGCAACAAATTTTAATACCGATGGGTTAGGCGTAGTCTCCGCATAAACGGTAACCGGTACTTTTTTGCTTTTGTTTTCATCGATGTTGATGATTTTTCCGCCTTTATCCACAAAACTTTCGATCTGTTCGGCCAGTAATTCTTTTACCTCATGCCACTCTACGATCGAATATTTTTCGATGGCAATAAAGTTGCCTGAAATATACACGGTCTTAACAAAAGGCAGGTAAAATAGCTGTTTTGCAAGGGGTGACGGTGCGGTTTCGTCGATGTTTTTAAACTCGAAACTTTCACTTTTTGTTATGAAGTCCGGAAATTCAAACTTCACAATAGCAGGGTTTTGCGTATCTCGTATTGTTACTTTTAACATTTTTTTTGTGATTTTTTGCAAATTTAACGAACATATATCGTTTGAATAAGTATATTTGGAAATTTTAAAGGAAAAATTAACATTAAGGAACTGTTTTAACCCAAAAATAAGATATTTACAAGCTTAAGCAAATATGAAAAAACTCTCCCCTCTATTGTTTTTGCTATTCTCCGTTGTGGCTTTTTCTCAGCCTATAACTGTGAATTCCAATACGTATACAGTTCCTCAATTGGTACAGGATGTTTTGATCAACTCGCAATGTGCGCAAATTTCAAATGTTACCTGGAGAACAGGAAATACCAATGGACAAGGATCAGAAAACGGTATCGGATATTTTCAAAATACCAATCCTAACTTCCCGATTCAGTCGGGTGTGATTTTAAGTACCGGTAGAGCGACTTCGGCTCCCGGACCAAACAACGGAATTTTAAGTCAGGGAACTACTTCCTGGACCGGAGATGCCGATCTGAAACAAACAATGGTAAATGCCGGAGTTGTTAATAACTCATTTGTGTATAACAATGCGAGTTATGTACAGTTTAATTTTACGCCGCTGACCGATAGTTTTAGTTTTAATTTCCTGTTTGCATCAGAAGAGTATGGGACCTATCAGTGTACTACAGACTATGCGGATGCTTTTGCTTTTATTTTAACCAATTTGACAACGGGGCAAAGTACGAATCTGGCTGTAGTTCCGGGAACTACGACGCCAATTTCTGTTTTTACTGTAAAAGATCAGGTAAATAATGGATCCTGTACGTCTCAAAACGCTAATTATTTCGGGATGTATTATCCGGAAAACGGGACCCCGGCGGCTCCGATCAATTTTAACGGAAGAACGGTTGTAATGAATGCATCTGCAACGGTTGTTCCTAATACGCCTTACAGAATTAAAATGGTAATTGCTGATGGAGGTGGACCTTTTGGCGGAGATACGGCATACGATTCGGCGGTTTTTTTACAGGCGGGTAGTTTTAACGTAGGGCAGGCTTCCCTTGGTGGAAACCTTACAATTGATAACCTTGGGGCTTTGTGTCCGGGTGAAATCAGAACTTTATCTACCGGATTAGATCCGGCTTTTTATACTTTCCAATGGACTAACGGAGGAAATCCTATTCCAGGGGCAAATGGTCCTTCCTATGGTGTTTCGGCACCTGGGACTTATGGTGTTATCATTACAAATGTTTCCGGTGCCTGTGTGCAACAGCCCGATCCGGTTACTGTGGAAGTCTTTCCACCTATTGCGGCCGGAACACCGATCGATTTGTTTAAGTGCGGCAACGGAACAACACCGGTTAGTTTTAACTTAGACGACAATCGTGCTGCAATATTAGCTGGTCTTGATCCGGGTACGATTATTACGTATCATACCAGTTTGACAGACGCAGAACAAGGGGCTAATTATGTTCAGGATCCGACGAATTTCCTGACGCCGATCACCAGAACGATTTATGTGAATGTTTCAACAGGTGAAAATGCGTGTTATGTTATCCGTCAGTTTAATGTAAACGTGATCTCCTGTACAGCCGATCCGGTACGTCCAGATGATCAAACAGTTTGTGATATTGACAGCGATGGTGTTGAAACTTTCGATCTGACACAATTTTATACGACAATACTTGGAGGACAAAATGCTTCCAACTATAATATTACGTTCCACCTTACTCAGGCGAATGCGGATAATAATGTGAACCCAATTACACCAGCCAATGCTTTTACCACGGGTAACCAAACGGTTTATATTCGTATGGAAAGAGCTGCGGATCCTACCGTTTTTGGAACTACAAGTTTTAACCTGATCCTAAAAGCACTACCGCAAGCAACCATTAGCGGACCTGATGGTATTTGTAATGGTAATACTGCGGTAATCGTTTTTCAAGGTACACCTAATGCAACAGTAAATTATACGGTTGATAGTAATCCGGCCAGTATCACTTTAGATGCCTCTGGAAACGGATCGGTAATCACACCGCCTGTAACAGCGAATACTGTTTATAGTTTGGTAAGCGTGGTAAGTAATGATACAGCACCACAGTGTACCAGAAATCTTACGGGTTCGGTTAATATAACTGTTTATAATGCACCAACGGCTACAATAGGAACCGATACAACAATCTGTTCCGGCGATACCTCGGTATTGACATTTAACGGAACGCCAAATGCTGTTGTTACGTATAATAACGGAACTGTTGATCAAACAGTAACATTGGATGCGACTGGAAATGCAACCGTAACGGTTGGTCCGTTAACAGCAACAACGACTTATAGCCTTGTGCGGGTTATTTCTTCGGGAACTCCGGCTTGTATGGCAACCTTAACCGGCAGTGTTACAATTACCGTAAACCCATTACCAACAGCAACTATCACTGCACCGGCCTTAATTTGTTCAGGTGACACGGCTGTTGTAACTTTTGCAGGACCAGCCAATGGAACCGTTACTTATAGTGATGGAACGACTCAGACGACTATCAACCTTGATGCAGCGGGACAAGCTACGATTACGACTCCTGTATTAACTACTCCGGCTACTTATAGCCTGGTTAGTGTAAGTACAGCAGGACCTTTGGTATGTACTCGCAACGTAAGTACATCAGTAACGATCGGAGTTAAAGCCCTACCGGTAGCTACGGTAACCGGACCTG